>JAEIGA010002125.1_pt1 | contig 31633 bp, 25 predicted proteins | sample 9270691 | NCBI WGS metagenome assembly JAEIGA01 (sample SAMN17057246, study PRJNA624740) | gut metagenome | biome: biome; isolation source: fecal sample | host: Bos grunniens | place: China: Xizang | collected 2019
ATATCGTTGTTAGCAACGTATTCTTTTATCTCTTCTAGTTTACCTGTTCCAACAAAAGTTCTAGAATTGGCATAATCCAAGCGTTGAAAGAATTTCTTAACCACCACAGCGCCCGCTGTGTCGGTCAAAAATTCCAACTCGTTGATGTATTCAATTGCCTTTCGTTCGTTTTGTTGGGGAGTAATTAACCCTACTAGAATGGCTCTTTCTAATGATATTTCTGTAGTTTGTTGGTTCATAGAATAAAAAAGCCTTCCGCAGAAGGCTTTTAGTGTTAAATCGTTTTATTATTGAAGTCTAAAACGTATGGGTAAGGTAAATCTACAACGTACTGCTTTACCACCTTGTTTACCGGGAGTCCATTTTGGCATTGACTTGATAACGCGAATTGCTTCTGCGTCCAAACTTGCTTCAACCCCTTTTGCTACTTTGATGTCTACGATACTACCGTCGGTATTTACAACGAATTGGCAGATAACACGACCTTGAATGCCATTTTCTTGTGCAATAAGTGGGTAACGAATGCTACGTGCCAAGAAACGATTCATTTCTGCTTGACCACCAGGGAATTCGGGCATTTTTTCTACAACAACGTGAATCATTTGCTCTTCGTCTTCTTCTGGAGGTGGAGGAGGAGCTTGGATTTCAATAGCAGTATCTACGTCGTCTTCAGAATTAAAATCAATCTCTTCTACTTCGGCGTCATTGTCTTGTACTTCGATAACGTCACTCAATATTTTTTCTTGTGGTGGAGGTGGTAATTCTGGTTTGGGAGGTTCATCTTGGTGAGTGCTTTCCATCATGTCTTCGTCCTCTACCATTACTTTGGCTTCTTCTTTAAAGGCTTTGCTCTCTTCTTTTTTTCCCTCCGATAATTCGAAAGCGACAAATGTAAGACCCAAGGCCACTACCAAGCCAATAAGTATAGAGATGGATTTTTTGTTCTCTAGACTGGCTCTGGGTGATTTCTTAATTTCCATACTATATAGTTTGATTTTTATTGTCCGTTTGCAAATGTACTATATTTTTTTTAGATACAAAACCAATAATTTGACTTTTTTTGTTAAAAACATTGTTTAATGACTATCTACGAATATACTTTACTTCTTATCTCATTATCTGATTGGAAAATATATTAAAATATCCGTTCCTCAGTTGCTAAGGATTTGCATAAATTTTTGTACATTTGAGCGTTTTTTCGCGTGTGTATATAAATTGAATAGGATTTTCATCATAATATGTGTGTGGATGCTATCTGTCGGTGCTTATGCACAGCAGATGGGAACAGCGGTAGCAACCTTTGTTGATTATCCTGTAGCAGCGCATGTGGCGGCTTTGGGCGGACATAATGTATCGTATGCAGGAACCGATCCCTCTTTTTCGGTGAATAATCCTGCGTCGCTCACATCGCAATCGGATAACTTGTTGTATTTGAATTATTCGGTTTATATGGTAGGGACAGGATATGGCTCTGCAATGTATGTTACTAAATTTAGTGAAAACGATGCCTTTGCCGGTTCTTTTCAGTTTGCGCAGTATGGTACAATGGCAGGTTACGATGAGTTTGGTAACCCTACTGGAAGTTTTTCTGCTCAAGATTTTGCGCTGAATGCTACTTATTCGCGTCGATTAAATAAATATTTTACAGTAGGGGTGACGATCAAACCCGTTTTGTCAACGTACGAGTCTTACACTTCGTTTTCGCTAGGAACCGATATTGGTGTGCTTTTTAACGATACTACCCATCTGGTTTCGGCCGGTTTGTCGCTTCGAAATTTTGGAGGTCGTATTGCAGGACCCGAAGATATTTACATGGTGAGCACCTGGATGCCTATCAACTTGTCGGTGGGGGTAACAAAACGTTTTTCTAAAGCACCTATTGCTTTGAACTTAACCTTACAAAACTTGCAAAAGTGGGATTATAACAAGGCGTCTAATACGGATGATGTAAAACCAGTTTCAGCAGGTGAGGCCTTTGCTAGAAAGATTATATTAGGTGTAGATATTGTACCTAAATCTGAAAAATTCTGGATTTCGTTTGCCTATAATTTTGATAGAGGATTCAGCTTGGCCAATCCATACGTATTCTCGGTAGCAGGTTTGACGGGTGGTTTTGGTGTTAAAATAAAGATGGTGCAATTGGGTGCTGCCGTTGCATTTTACAATACTGCAGCCGTTACAGGACACTTTACGGTTGCTGTTGATATTAATCAATGTACAAAAAAATCGTTATGAAACGAATTACCATTGCAATAGACGGTTTCTCATCGTGCGGAAAGAGTACCATGGCCAAACGTTTGGCAAAAGAATTAGGGTATATTTACGTGGATACGGGTGCCATGTATCGAACGGTTACTTTATTTGCGATGCGCAATGGATTGATTGTTGGTAATCAATTAGATACAAATAAGTTGATTGCCATGTTGCCACAGATTGAGGTCGCTTTTACTCCAGATGGCGGTGTTTTGCTAGGCAATGAACGTGTGGATGATGCCATTCGATCGGTAGAGGTTTCTAGTTGGGTAAGCAAGATAAGCAGCATCAAACAGGTTCGCCAAAAGATGGTGGATTTACAACGTGTCATGGGGAAAGACAAAGGGGTGGTAATGGATGGTCGTGATATTGGAACGGTGGTATTCCCAGATGCCGAATTAAAGGTATTTGTTACAGCCGATGCCAAGGTAAGAGCACAACGTCGTTACGATGAATGGACGGCAAAGGGCATGCAAGTGAATTTTGATGAAGTGCTTCAGAATGTGATAGATAGAGATTTTCAAGACCAAAATCGTGCCGAAAGTCCATTAAGACAAGCAGCCGATGCCGTGGTATTGGATAATAGCTATATGACACGCGATGAGCAGCAAGTTTGGTTGATGAAACAAGTAGAAAAAGTATGTTGTACCCCAATATAGAAATAGACAGTAACTCGGGTTTTTGTTTTGGTGTAGTTAATGCCATCGAAAAAGCAGAACAAGAATTGAAAGAGTCTGGGCATTTGTATTGCTTGGGCGATATAGTGCACAACAGCGACGAGGTGAATCGACTTTCGGAAGCCGGATTGGAAGTGATTGAGCACGAGGATTTGCCGTCGTTGAAAAACACGAAATTGTTGTTTAGAGCGCACGGAGAGCCTCCTACGGTGTACAAACAGGCACAAAACAATGGTATTTCCATTATAGATGCCACATGTCCTGTGGTGTTGGCCTTGCAAAAGCGAATTTTAAAGGCTTATACCGATTATCCATTGTCGCAAATTGTTATTTATGGCAAGAAAGGGCATGCAGAGGTGAATGGCTTGGTGGGACAAACGGAAGGGAATGCCATTGTGGTAGAAAACGAGGATGATTTGAAAGATGTGGATTTTACTAAGCCCATTATTTTGTTCTCGCAAACGACTAAATCGACCGATGGGTTTTATGCTTTGATAGAGAAAATAAAGACTCAAATCTCAGATTCAGAGAATTTTACATATTACGATACCATTTGTAGGCAAGTGGCTAATCGCATGGCGAATATGCGTAACTTTGCTCAAAAACACCAACTTATTTTCTTTGTTGGTGACAGAAAAAGTTCTAATGGCAAGGTGTTGTACGAGGAATGTGCGAAACAAAATCCATTGGGAACCTTTTTTGTTTCATCACCCAATGATATAGCTGAGGAAATGTGCTTAAGCATAGAACGATGTGCCAGTAACGCTGGATCAATAGGCATTTGCGGGGCAACATCTACGCCTAAATGGCAGATGGAGGCGGTAAAGAACAAAATAAAAGAAATAGTAGACGAGGCTATCTCAAAACGATAATAAACAAATCTAAAATAAATAAACCATGTATCAGATTAAGACAATTGGTATTCTAACTTCGGGTGGAGATGCACCTGGTATGAATGCAGCTTTGCGTGCAGTAACACGTGCAGCTATTTTTAATGGCATCAAAGTAAAAGCCATTATGAGAGGTTATAAAGGTATGGTAACCAACGAAATAGTGGAATTCAAAACACAAAATGTCAGTAATATTATTCAACACGGTGGTACCATTATCAAAACGGCTCGTTGCGATGAGTTTAAAACCAAAGAAGGCCGACAATTGGCATACGATACCCTAAAAAGTCACGAGATTGACGCGTTGGTAGTGTTGGGTGGTGATGGTACCTTTACTGGTGCTCGTATCTTTGCCCAAGAATTCAATTTCCCCATTGTAGGTGTGCCTTGTACCATCGATAACGACTTGTATGGTACCGACTTTACCATTGGTTACGATACGGCATTGAATACTGTAATTGAGGCAGTGGATAAAATTAGAGATACCGCTTCTTCGCACGAACGTTTGTTCTTTGTGGAAGTAATGGGTCGTGACGCAGGTTTCTTGGCGTTGAATGCTGCGATTGCATCGGGTGCAGAAGCCGCTGTGATTCCAGAAGTAAGCATCAAAGACGATTTGCTTTCTGAAGTAATCAAGAACGGATTTAGAAAGAGCAAAAACTCGAGTATTGTGTTGGTGGCAGAAAGTGATGTTACCGGTGGTGCTCAAGGTGTTGCAGATAGAGTGAAAAAAGACCACCCAGAATACGATGTACGTGTAGTGGTGTTGGGTCACATGCAACGTGGTGGTTCTCCATCGGCTCAAGACCGCATTTTGGCAAGTAGAATGGGTGCCGCTGCTATCGAAGCTTTGTTGGATGAGCAACGTAACCTAATGGTAGGTATCGTGAATGACGAAATTGTATATGTTCCTTTCTCTAAGGCAATTCGTGATGACAAACCTATCAACATGAAATTGATTTCAACCCTTAGAACACTTTCGATATAAAAGAATCGGTAATACATATCAAGGGTGCCCGTGTCAATAACCTCAAGAACATTGAGGTGACCATTCCCCATGGCAAATTGGTGGTAATAACGGGTGTTTCAGGCTCTGGTAAATCGTCGTTGGCTTTTGATACGTTGTATGCAGAAGGCCAACGTCGGTATGTTGAGAGCCTCTCTTCGTATGCCCGTCAGTTTTTAGGGCGTATGGCCAAACCCGAGGTAGATTTTATAACGGGTTTGCCCCCTGCTATTGCGGTAGAACAAAAGGTAAAAACTCGCAATAGCCGTTCTACGGTAGGTACATCGACCGAAATTTACGATTACTTGCGTAAATTGTATGCCCGTATTGGCAAAACCATTTCGCCTGTATCGGGCGATGAGGTAAAAAAGCATCAAGTAGCCGATGTATTGGCGTACATAGAACAGCAACCCCTTGATAGTAGTTTTTTGCTGTTGGCCCCGTTGGTGCGCGACGAGTTGTTTACCTGGTGCGAACAGTTGAATACCTTGCTGCAGCAAGGTTTTAACCGCTTGTTGCTTGGTAAAGAAATAGTACGCATCTCGGATGTGTTAAAAACCGATCTTCAACCTGCGTTGGCCTACATTGTGGTGGATAGGTTTGTGGTGAGTGCAGAACGCAGTTTGTACAACCGATTGGCCGATTCGGTAGAAACAGCCTTTTATGAGGGGCATGGAGTAGCGTTGTTGGCCCAATTGGACGAGAACCGTGCGGTGCAATCGATGAAAGAATTTTCGCGCGATTTTAAAGCCGATGGCCTGGTGTTTGAGGAACCTACAGAGCAATTGTTTAGTTTTAATAACCCCATTGGTGCGTGTCCTACGTGCGAAGGCTTTGGTTCTGTTATTGGTATTGACGAAAATTTGGTGGTTCCCAATCAGGCATTGTCTGTTTACGAGGGTGCCGTCGCTTGTTGGCGAGGTGAAAAAATGGGTGTAGATTTGCAATTGCTTATCAAACATGCAGCCAAATTCGATTTTCCCATTCATCGACCTTACTATCAGCTTACCGATGAGCAAAAACGCTTGTTGTGGACGGGGAATGAGTACTTTGAGGGGCTGAATGAATTCTTTAACTTCTTAAAGCAAAATCAATATAAGGTTCAGTATAGGGTAATGCTCAGCAGGTATCGTGGCAAAACCATTTGTCCCGATTGTTTGGGTATGCGCTTAAAAAAAGAAGCAACCTACGTCAAGGTAGGTGGAAAAGCCATCACCGAACTAGCGCAAATGCCCATTGTTGAATTGTATCACTTTTTTGAACAACTTTCGCTAACTGAATACGAGGCGGCGGCTGCGCAACGTTTGCTATTGGAAATAAAAAAACGGGTAAAATGCTTGATGGACGTGGGGTTGGATTACCTGACCCTTAATAGAGCCTCTTCCACCTTGTCGGGTGGTGAAAGTCAACGCATTAACCTGGTATCCTCGTTGGGTAGCAGTTTGGTAGGCTCTTTGTATGTATTAGACGAACCCAGTATTGGATTGCATCCTCGTAATACCGATTTGCTAATTGGTGTGCTCCGTCAACTGCAACAATTGGGCAATACCGTAGTAGTGGTGGAACACGATAAAACCATCATGCAGGCTGCCGATTATATCATCGATATTGGTCCTGGTGCAGGTAGATTGGGTGGCGAAGTGGTGCTACAAGGGGTTCCCAGTCTGCTACTACAAGAAAAAGAAAAATATCCCAATTCTGCTACTTTACGCTATTTGGCTGCTGAAGAAGATACAAAATGTCTGGCCCAACCTCGTAAGTGGTCTAATTATGTAGAGGTGGTAGAGGCTACCCATCATAATTTGAAGAACGTAACGGTGCGCTTCCCCTTGGGGGTAATAACCGTGGTAACGGGTGTGTCGGGTTCTGGAAAGTCTACCTTGGTGCGCGATGTGCTATATGCGGCGCTTAAAAGGCATTATGGCGGTGTGGTAGATCACATTGGTAGCTGTTTGAAAGTGCAGGGAAGTTTGCATTTGCTTACCGATGTAGAGTTGGTAGACCAAAATCCCATAGGTAAATCGACCCGTTCCAATCCTGCTACTTATCTGAAAGCCTTTGACGAAATTAGGCGTTTGTTTGCCGAACAACCCTTGGCCAAGCAAATGGGCTTTACCCCTGGATTTTTCTCGTTCAACTCGCAGGGTGGACGATGCGATGTATGTCAAGGCGAGGGGGTTATTACCGTACCGATGCAATTTATGGCCGATGTGGTGCTTACTTGCGAAGCTTGTCACGGCAAACGCTATAAATCGGATATTTTAGAGGTAAAATACCGCCAAAAGGATATTCACGATGTGTTGGAGATGACGGTAAATCAAGCCATCGAGTTTTTTTCGGAAGATGCCGCTAATTTGCCTCAACTTATCGTAAGAAAACTGAAACCCTTGCAGGATGTAGGTTTGGGTTATATTAAATTGGGTCAACCTTCTTCTACCTTATCAGGCGGTGAGAGTCAGCGGGTAAAACTAGCCTCCTTTTTGGCAACCGATGCACAGGGTCATAAACTCTTTATCTTTGACGAGCCTACCACCGGTCTTCATTTTTCGGACATCGCAACGCTGATGCAAGCATTTCAACGCCTTATTATGCGAGGTCACTCGGTTATTATCATCGAACATAATACCGATGTGATGAAACAAGCCGATCATATCATCGATTTAGGTCCTGAAGGCGGCGATAAGGGTGGCTATATATTATACGAAGGTCCTGTTGAGGGTTTAAAATCGGTAAAAGAATCTTATACTGCAAACTATATTTAGCATAAGAATTAAATAAAGATATTGCTAATGGTTATAGCAATGGGCATAAAGAAAGGGCGGTTCGTTTGAACCGCCCTTTGGTTTGTATTCTGTTATAAGAATTACAATTGAGGACCAGCAGCAACCAATGCTTTACCAGCTTCATTACCTTCGTATTTAGCGAAGTTTTTGATGAAGCGAGCAGCCAAGTCTTTTGCTTTTTCTTCCCATTCGCAAGCGCAAGCGTAAGTGTCGCGAGGATCCAAGATAGCTGGATTTACGTTAGGAAGAGCGGTTGGTACTTCGAAGTCGAACATAGGGATTTTTTTGGTTTCAGCTTTCAAGATAGAGCCGTCCAAAATAGCGTCGATAATACCACGAGTATCAGGAATTGAGATACGTTTGCCAGTACCGTTCCAACCAGTGTTAACCAAGTATGCTTTAGCACCTGATTGTTCCATTTTCTTAACTAGTTCTTCAGCATATTTGGTTGGGTGCAATTCCAAGAATGCTTGACCAAAGCATGCAGAGAAAGTAGGAGTAGGTTCGGTAATACCACGTTCGGTACCTGCCAATTTAGCGGTGAAACCACTCAAGAAGTAATATTTGGTTTGTTCTGGAGTCAAGATAGACACTGGAGGCAATACACCAAATGCGTCAGCTGACAAGAAGATTACGTTCTTAGCAGCAGGAGCGGTAGAACCTGGTTGAATGTTGTTAATGTGTTCGATAGGATAAGAAACACGGGTGTTTTCGGTAACACTCTTATCGTTGAAGTCGATGGTACCATCGGCAGCAACAGTAACGTTTTCTAGCAATGCGTTGCGTTTGATAGCACCGAAGATATCAGGTTCGCTAACTTTGTCCAAACCGATAACTTTAGCATAGCAACCACCTTCAAAGTTGAATACGCCGTTGTCGTCCCAACCGTGTTCGTCGTCACCAATCAAGCGACGTTTTGGATCGGTAGAAAGGGTGGTTTTACCAGTACCAGACAAACCGAAGAAGATAGCGGTGTTTTCGCCGTTCATGTCGCAGTTAGCAGAGCAGTGCATAGAAGCGATACCTTTCAAAGGCAAGTAGTAGTTCATCATAGAGAACATACCTTTTTTCATTTCACCACCGTACCAAGTGTTAAGGATGATTTGTTCGCGGCTGGTCAAGTTGAATACAACTGCAGTTTCGCTGTTCAAACCTAGTTCTTTGAAGTTTTCAACTTTAGCTTTAGAAGCGTTGTAAACGATGAAGTCAGGTTCGAAGTTAGCCAAATCTTCTTCAGAAGGACGGATGAACATGTTTTTAACAAAGTGTGCTTGCCATGCTACTTCCATGATGAAACGAACTGACATACGGGTATCAGCGTTAGCACCGCAGAATGCATCGATAACAAACAATCTTTTGTTAGAAAGGCAATCTTGAGCGATGCCTTTTAGGACATTCCAAGATTCGGTAGAAAGAGGTTTGTTGTCGTTTTTATATTCGTCAGATGTCCACCAAACGGTATTTTTAGAAGTTTCGTCCATTACAATGAATTTGTCTTTAGGTGAACGACCAGTGTAGATACCAGTCATTACGTTCACTGCACCAAGTTCAGTTTCTTGACCAACTTCAAAGCCTTCTAAACCAGCTTTGGTTTCTTCAGCAAACAATACTTCGTAAGAAGGATTGTGTACAATCTCAGTAGTTCCGGTAATACCGTACTTGCTTAAATCTAAATTTGCCATCTTTTAATGTTATTAGTGAATGTATAAAAATTGTTTTCTTTCAATGAATACAACAGAAAATAATATTCCTTGTAATCCACAATGCAAATATAAACAGAAATATCCAAATTAACAACTCAAAGTGTCTAGTTCTGGCTTTATTTTTGCGAATAGTGTTATGGGATGCAGTTTTTTTGTACTTTTGCATAAATTTTACCGAAAAAATGAAACAGCTTTGTATTAAATATCAACCTGCCGAGAGATTGGAAGCAATGGTGCAATTGCCAGCCTCCAAAAGTATTGCCAATAGGGCTTTGGTGGTGGCTGCATTGGGTGGTTTTGAGCATTGTCTTGAAAATTTGTCCGATTGCGATGATACACAAGCTGTTTTGTGCGCTTTATCGAGTCAAACGCATACACCTAACATTGGAGCTGCTGGTACAGCCATGCGTTTTTTGACCGCTTACTACGCACAAAAAGAAGGCGTGTGGGAGTTGTCGGGTAGTGAACGCATGCATCAGCGCCCCATTGGTATTTTGGTGGATGCTTTGCGTAGTCTAGGGGCCGATATTACCTATTTGCAACAGGAAGGATATCCTCCGCTTCGCATTGTCGGCAAAAAGTTAAAGGGTGGTAAAATAGCCCTTAATGGTGGTGTTAGTAGTCAGTATATATCGGCTTTGTTAATGGTAGCTCCGTTGATGCAAGAAGGTTTGACACTGCAACTAACAGACAAGGTAGTGAGCGTTCCTTATATCAAGATGACCTTATCGTTGATGCACCATTTTGGTATTGAATCGAAGTTGGATGGTACGGTTGTTCAGGTAGCTCCACAAGCTTATCAAGCACGTCCTTTTGTTGTAGAAAACGATTGGTCGGCAGCCTCTTACTGGTATGCTGTTGTGGCATTGCACGGTAATGCTTCTATAACATTGCCTTATTTGAATGCCGATAGCTGGCAAGGCGATTCGGAATTGGTGCGTTTGTTTGCCCCATTGGGTGTTACTACTACTTTTACCTCGCAAGGGGTGCTTATAGCAAGCAAAGAGGTTCAATTGCCATCGTGCTATGATTGTAATTTAGCCTCGCAACCCGATTTGGCGCAAACTTTGGTGGTTGCTTGTTTGCTGTTGGGGGTTCCTTTTCGTTTCTCGGGATTGGGTAACCTAAAAATAAAGGAAACCGACCGCATTGCAGCCTTGATTGCCGAGTGCAAAAAGATGGGTTTTGTGTTGAGAGAAGTAGCCGATGGTGTTTTGGTTTGGGACGGAGAAAAAACATTGCCCATGCAACCACTCGTTATTGATACGTACGAAGATCATCGCATGGCCATGGCATTTGCTCCTACCGTATTAAAATTGGGTGAAATAAAAATTAACAACCCACAAGTGGTGACCAAATCATATCCACAATATTGGAAAGAATTTGAAAAACTTTTGCAAATCAATATGCTAGGTTTGTGATATTTACATTACTTTTGTGTTGATAAAAATAAAATATTAATAAAACCCCTAATATGAAAGATTTAAATACCTTACGCGTTGCCGTGGCATGTGACCATGCCGGTTTTGAATTAAAAGAAGAATTGGTGAAAATTTTCTCGGACAAATTGTTTGAGTTGAAAGATTTTGGTACCTATTCGAGCGATAGTGTGGATTATCCAGACATGATTCACCCTATGGCAAAAGAAGTGAATGACGGAAATTTTGATTTTGGCATTGCTATTTGCGGTAGTGGTAATGGCGTTAGTATGGTGGCTAACAAATACAAAAACGTGCGTGCTGCATTGTGCTGGCAAGTAGAATTGGCTAAATTGGCACGTCAACACAACGATGCAAACATCGTATCGATTCCTGCACGTTTTATCAGTCAAGTTACTGCTGAATTGATTATTGAAGCATTTCTTCAAACCGATTTTGAAGGAGGCCGTCACTTGGCGCGCGTTAGCAAAATTTCAGCAATGCTTTAATCTTGTTGGGGAAGATATGACGAAACATCTTTCCCATATTTTTTTAATTCGCGTACAATGCTGGATGAAACCTCTTTTAAGGCAGGATCGGCTAGTAAAAAGATGGTTTCTGCTCCAAAGAAAGTATAATTGACCTTGGCTATTTCTTGCTCGTATGCCAAATCGGTCTCGTTTCTAATGCCACGGATAATGCACGTGGCATTTTCTTTTTGTAGTAGGTCGGCTGTGAGGCAATTGTATCGAATAACTTTGATTTGAGGGTTGTTTTGGTACAATTGCTCAATGATGCTGGCGTTATCTTCTTCGGCTCCTTCTTTATGGCTGTTATCGCCAATGGCAATAATAACCCTATCGAAAAGGCGTAATGCCCTTTCTACTATGTTGGCGTGTCCTTGGGTAAAAGGATTAAAAGAACCCGGGAAAATGGCCGTGCGACTCATGTTTTATTTTCGGATAAAATCAACTCTTCTGATGCGTCCTTCCCATACTTCAAGCGCTTTTTGATTGCTAGCTTGTGTGTTAAATAGGTATAGGTTGTCGTTAAGGACAGCTGCGCATGCACCTTTTTGGAAGGAGAATGTGCTGGGTTGTTGTTGGTAAGAATCGATTAGACTCCACGAGTAACCATTGTTGTTAGAAACGTAATTGTCGGTTATAACTTGACCATTGTTGAATCCGTTCATAACAAAGATACTGTGGTCGTAATAGGCGCAAATAGGCTCGTAGCAAGGAGTAATGCCGTATTTGCCTGTTTGGTTTAGAATGTTGGTCCAATAGTAACCATTGTCGGACGATATAATGCAGTTTTGTGCTACGCCATCTTGCTCTCCGCCAATAAGATACAAACCGTATGGGGTTTGTAGGGTGGTGGCACCTTCTAATGCAAACTGGTTGGGTAGGATACTTTGGGTGTTTTGTTGGATTTGGTTGCCGTCATACGAAAGCAAAATAGCCTCGTTGTTAGTGTTTTTGCCGGCTATCCAAAGTGTATTTTGTAGATTGCCTAGCAATGTGGTCATGGTGCCTTCTGTAAGTGTGCCCACCGTAGTCCATAGGTTTTGATCAAATTGCAGTAGCAATGTGCCTGTTTGGTTAATGGCAAAAATGTGGTTTTGTAGGGTAGCGATTGACGATATTTCGTACTCCGATTCAAAACTTACTTCTTGTGACCATCCGCTTCCGTAGTTGCTATAGACAATGTATTGGTAGTTGGTTGCTTGTGGGTTGCAAACAAAAACATAAATGGCTTGTGTAGTGGTGGCCACCTTGAACGATGATGCATTGCTGTTTATAACAGTAGGTTCTTTCCAGATAATTTCATCTGGATTAACGCTGTGTTGGTTAACAGTAATGGTATAGGTAGCTTCATTTTTTTGGTTTTGAGACAAAATGTACATCGAAACAGGTTGGCTAAAGTCAATACTGTCTTGGGTACTCCAACTTACATTGTTGACTTTTATTTCTTTAGGGCTTCCTGTGTAGGTGATGTAAGGCAATAACTTACTTAAACTATAACCGTATGATACAGAGTCTTCGTTGTAAATGAGGCAATTGATGGTGTCAACTGTAAATTGGATATTTTCAATACCAGGGACCTCTTTGTGCGACTTAAAGGTAAATGTTTTGATGTGTGGACTGGATTTTAGTACCACATCGCTTTGTACACAACTGGTTAGTAGAATAGCGAAGAATAAAGTTATTGCAAGAATGTGTCTCATGGTATTGTCCTTATACGTTGGTGCAAAAATACAAAAAAACGGGATAACCTATCGATTATCCCGTCTTTTTTAGTTAAAAATATGCTTATTGAATAGCAGCTTTGAATTCGTCAAGCAACCAGAATTTAGCAAATTCTAGGTCGGTAGCAGCATCAGCAGCTTTTTTCTTGCAGATACCAGCAGCCGATTTCAACGAAGAGCAAACTTTTTCAAGGTTGTTTTCGCGAGCAGCGCATACTGCCATCAAATAGTAGGTGTTACCATTTTTATCGGTGATGTTTTCTAGGATAGAAGCAGCTCTATCAACGTTACCGCTTAGCAATTGTGCCAATGCAGCGTTGTTAGAGACCATGTCACCAAATGCTTCAACAGCTTTTGCGTATTCACCTTTTTGGATGTAAAGCAAACCTTGAGCTTCGTTGATGTTTTCTACGCTAGCAGCTTTACCTAGGTATGCAGCAGCATCTTCGGTGTTGAAGTCTAGCATAGCAAGCAATGCATAGTTGAAATTGGTTTCAGCAGCTTCAGCACCACCATTGTTTGCAGCGCTTGCCAACAAGTTTTTGGTTTCGTCAAATTGACCTTTAGCATAGTTCAATGCAGCCAAGTTGTTGGTAGTTTTCCAGTTTTCTGGGTTTTGTTTAGCGTTGATTTCGGTGAAGCTAGCAGCTTCTTCTACAGAAGCAGCGATGGTAGCAGCGTGCATCAATTCTTCAGGGCTTAGTTCGCTAGGATTGTTTCTAGCCATGTCTAAGATTTGTTCGTCGGTTTTACCCGCTTTGATAACGGTAAGAGCTAGTTGAGAACGACGCAATTTAGGAAGAATGTCTTTTGCTAGTTCGGTGTAAGCAGCAGAAAGGTTTTTGATTTGTGCTTCGCGTTCTGCTGGGTCTTGATAAGTACCTAGTACACTAAGAATAAGCTCTTTGTCTTGAATGTTTGATTCGTTAACCAATTGTTGGAAACCTTCCCAGTCTTGAGCGATGTATTTAGCATCGATAGCAGCACGGTTGTTTCTTTGTGTTTTCAAGAAGTTAACGGTATTTTTTTGACGAGCGTTAGCCAATTTTTCGTTCAATTCAACACCACCATCAGGAGATGCAGTAGAAATAACTTCGATGCTTTGTACTGAGCGAGTTTTGTCTTTTGCAGTAGCAGCTGCAGCAGCGTTCAATGCTCTTACGTCTTTGTTGTTTCTAACGTTAGATTGTTGAATTTGGAACATGATGTCTGCTTTGGTTACTTCTGCAGTGTCGCGCATGAAACCAGTTGCAGTTACAGCAGGTTCTACTTCGGCAGCGCAAGCAAGTGTTTCGGTTGCAATACAACCAACAGCAATTTCAACTTCTGGGATTTCAACAGCTTTGTCTTTCAAAGTAGCTTTGAAGCGCAAAACTAGTTTCGATTGTTTCATTGCAGGAACATAGTCGAACGAGAAGTTTTGGGTAACAGTACCACCAGCTTTGTATTGGATGGTTTCGTTGTTGCCTTCTACTTTTGCACCTTGGTAGGTAGCGGGTTCAGAAGTAGCTTCGCCTCCTTCGTATACCAATACTGGAGTTACTTCTACGATGCCATTTTCAGCGAAGTATTTTTCGGGGAAGGTTGCGGTAATGGTACCTTCTACTTTGCCACCTTTTACTTCAAGTGGATTGGGGTTTACGGTAAAGTATTCGGGTTTCAATTCGCCCAAATCTTGACACGATGCCAAAGCAGCCATTGCTGCAAAGCAAATTCCTAAGCGTAATAAAATCTTTTTCATTCTATTGTTATTAAAGTAAATAATTGTCTTAATCAAAAAACAGTATATCGGTACAAAGATAGAAAAAAAACAATAATTCGATTCGTGAGGGGGTCCTTTTTTAAAGAAAGTATAGAGGTTTGTTTGCAATATTTGTAAAAATTAACATTTTTTTTTCCTTTAAAGATGACTAATTCATGAACTTTGTATCATGATTTGTTATCCATTGTCCTGGTTATCAACTAAACGAGTCAGTAATTTGACCAAATTATGGGCATCGTATGTAGGTTCGGTATTGTTGCGTAGGAATACTATAATGGGGTATCCGTATGCGGCATCTATCGAACCGGCTAATTATTGCAACTTATCGTGCCCTCAATGCCCTACGGGCAGGCATCAAATTGATAAAAAGGCGCAAAATTTATCGTATCAAGATTTCTCGTACATAGTGGATGCCTTATCGCCCTATTTGATGTACCTCAATTTGTATTTTCAAGGCGAATCTTTTCTCAATAAGGATTTGCCTAAAATGATACAATACGCCAATCGAAAAAAAATCTATACTTGTGTATCGACAAATGGACATTTTTTGACGCCAGAGGTTATTGATGGCTTAAAACAATCGGGGATAAACCGCTTGATTATTTGTTTAGATGGCGCCAATCAACAATCGTACGAGAAATACAGGGTGGGAGGCGATTTTACCAAGGTTACGGAAGGTATAAAACGTTGTGTAGAGGTGGGGCTGCCTGTAGAGGTGCAATGTTTGCTATTGCAATCGACCGAAAACGAGAAGCAAGAAATTATTCGCTTGGTCAAATCGTTGGGTGTAAAGAAGTTTTACTTTAAGAAGGCCCAGTTCTACGACAATTATTTATTGCCAAAAGAAGATAAAAATCGTCGTTACGTGCAGTTGTCAGATGGTTCGTTGCGCACCAAACGAAAATGGAAAAACAGGTGCTTTAGGATGTGGTCGTCTGTTATTGTAGATGTGTATGGCAGGGTGTTGCCTTGTTGTTACGATAAACATGCGATTCATGCTTACGGAAATATGCTAAACCAATCCTTTTACTCCATTTGGAATGGCGATAAAGCAGCAAAATTTAGGGAACAAATTAGGAAAGATAGAACTGTCATTTCAATGTGTACCAATTGTACAGAATAATAGTATCGGTTTCCTTAGTCAACTTTCGATAGATAATAAAAAAGAGGGTAATCCATGGGATACCCTCTTTTTTGTTGGTGTATATTGTTCTTATTGTTTAGGTTCTTCTAAAAGAAGACGGAAACCTAGGTTGTAGAATTTGCTAGATTTTTCCATGCCTAGACGAGCTTTGCAGCGTAAGTAATCTTCGTTGTCGTCGAAGCGTCCACCACGTACTGCGTAACCACCTGATTTTCCTTCTGGGTCAATTTGTTCGCCGTTTTTATAAGCAGTGCAACGGTCTTTGCACCATTCTGCTACGTTACCGCTCATGTCGTAGATGCCTAATTCGTTGGGTTGTTTTTGACCAACAGGGTGTAGGTCGTCGCCCGAGTTGCCAGCACACCATGCTACGGCATTTACGTCGTTGCTGCCGCTAAAGGTATAACCGTTGCTCAATTTGCCGCCCATGGCAGCATATTCCCATTCTGCTTCGGTAGGCAAGCGGAATACATGACCTGTTTTTTCGTTCAGTTTGGTAATGAATTTGGTAACGTCGCTGTATGAAACGTTGTTGACAGGAAGATTATCGCCTTTAATGCTAGAAGGGTTCGATTCCATAATGGCCTTCCATTGCGCTTGGGTTACCTCGTACATACCAATGTAGTACGATTTGCTGAATTTTACTACGTGAGCAGGAGCTTCGTTGGCGTTGATGCTGTTGTCATCGCCCATGATAAACATACCAGTGGTATCGCGCATAACTTTTACAAAGGTACCCGCTTCTGCAACTTCGTATAAATTGGGCCAATTCGCTTCAATCTCATCTTGTGTTTGTGGAGCAGAAGGCTCGTTGCCTGCGCAACTCGATAAAAAGGTTGCCAATGCTATAATGGATGTGAAAAATAAATTACGTTTCATAGTATTATTGTTTTATGATTTTGTGGGTTGAAATTTGGTTGCCAATTTGTACGCGTACAAGATAGGTTCCTTTAGTCAATGCAGCCAACGAAATGGTTTCGCTATCGGTGGTGTTAGCTACCATGTTACCAGTCAAGTTGAATACTTGGATAGCAGCAGGAGTTTCTGCCGAGATTACGGTTACTAGGTCGTTGGTAATGGTTGGGTATACCAAACAACCGTTGGCATTAGCGGTGGCTTCATCAATTGAAACGGTGTTGTCCAATGGACGAGAGGTTAGAATCAACAATTCACCTGGTTTTAAGGTAAGCGTTTTGTTGGTGCGGTTTACTTGCATTTGTTCGCCAGTCATGTAGTTGTACCAAATGCCGGTGTGTGCAAAGTTACCGCTGGTGGTCACGTTCTCGGTAGCGTGGAAGTTGGCCAAAATGATAATATCAATGCTTTCTTCTGCAGTTGGATCGTTTGCTGGTTTTACGTAGTGTACATCAATACGACGTGGTGCTGAGAAGGTTGCTTGGTTACAGTTGGTAGCGGTAACAGCATTTTCGCGGAAGAACGCAGGATGTTTGGTTCTTAGGTTAATCACCTTGGCCGATTGATAATAGGCGTTCATACGCAACTCGTTTTCGTCCCATTTCAAAATCCATGGAATAGGTTTGCGGTTGGTTCTACAGCCATCGCTATCATCTTTTCCTGCACCGCAGTAGTTGATAGAGTAGTCGTAGCCCATTTCGCCAAATTGCCACATCATTTTAGGACCAGGAATAAGTTGAGCAAAAGCAATCAAGGCAGGGACACGGCCTAAACGAACAGCTTCGTCTGTTTTGATATTGCCTGCACCGTATGCTTTGGCAATGTACATATTACGTTCTTCGTCGTGGCTTTCTGCGTAACCTACCCATTGGTTGGTAAACATGCCGCCTTTGCCATTGTTGTCAACAAAGTGGCTAGATGCAGGAGCGCCTTTGGCAGCTTGATTGTAACTGTTGTTCATGTTACGCCATGGCATCATGCCGTAGTCTGCTAAGATCTTTTCTTCGCTGTAATCAGCAAGGTGTTCCAAAATAAAGTAAGCGTTTGCTTTGGTTGCCTTAACGGTGTCATAATAATCTTTTAGGATAGCAATACGGCTATCGTCTTTTTTGCCCCATTTGCCAGCGTCATCGCCCGAGTTGGTTTGGGTAAGACCTTTGGTCAAGTCCATACGATATCCGTCAATTTTGTATTCTTCTAACCAGAATGCTAGCACACGTTTAAAGAACATACGGGTACCTTCGTATTCGTGGTTAAAGTCGTGGAATACGTTGAATGGGTGGCGTGCTACGCGGTTGTACCATGGGTTGTTTTCGGCAGTAGCATTGCCTTGCCAGTATAGTTTAGCAAAAGGTTGTTGACCAGTACCGTGGTTGAATACCATGTCAACGATAACGGCAATACCACGTTTGTGACATTCGTCTACAAATGCTTTGTAATCGTTTTTATTACCATATGCTTTGTCGTATGCAAAGTAGTGGTTAGGGTCGTAACCCCAGCTGTTGTTGCCGTCAAATTCAGATACAGGCATTAACTCGATGGCATTGATACCTAGGTCTTTTAGGTAATCCAAGTATTTCATTACATCGGTAAGGCGTTTGCTGGTAACAAAATCGCGTACGCAAAGTTCGTAAATAACCAAATCTTCTTTAGCAGGTGCCACAAAGTCGGTTACTTCCCATTCGTATACGTCTGGGTCGTTAATTTGAATAATAGAAACTAGACCATCGCCTTTTTCTGGATATGCTGGCATAGAATCGTCAAAATAACGTTTAATTTCTCCGTCGTTATAAGGGTCTAGGATTACTTCTGAATAAGGGTCACTCACTTGTAGTTTTCCGTCTACAAGGTATTGGAATGTATATTTTTTGTTGATGTCTTCTACTTCAAATTCTAACCAGAAAAGGGCGTTTACCAATTCGTCCTTGTCGTTGTAGATATTTTGGCGATACATGTGGTAATCTTCGTTAATTTCCCAATTGTTGAAGTCACCAAGTACGTAAATATTCTTGCTAAGAGGAGCGCGGAATACCAACGCAACTTTGTTGCCGCCTGGGTAGTTGATACCTTCTTTTAAACCAGCGGGAACATCTTTTTCGGTAGATGGAGTAAATACTTGGATTTTAGCGGAATCTTCGAAAGTTTTGTCGTCTTTGTAACCAATTACTTTAACAGTAAATTCGCCTGCTTCGGTAAGAGGACAAGAACCTTTTATGCTAGATTCGCCAGCGTTTTCAAGTATTTTTTGGTCGTTAAGATAAACTTCAATTTTGTCTAATACTGCCGATGTTACTACATCTACTAATAGATTGTCGCCAATTTCGGCAGTTGTACCATTGGCAGGAGTTTTTAAATCTACAATAACTTCACCTTCTGGGTATAGTTCGTAGAAAAGGTCTTCTGATTGTTTGTCACTGCCTTGTGAACGGAATACGAAGCACAATTTTTTTGCTGTTTCACCAGCTTGAAGAGCACCATAGAAAGCAGTGATACCACCTTTAATGGTTAACTTCCATTTGTTGTCTTCGATTTTGGTTAATTTGTATTTTTCGGCGTTATCACCCCATGCAGTTCCGTTTTTCCAGTCGGAATTGCTGGTACTTTTAGAGGTAATAAGACCTGTGTGTGCATAGCAGGTGGTAACGTCTTTCATGCCACCACCACCTTGGGTCGCGTCAAAAATGATGTCGAAATCACTGCTGTAATTCGTTGTAATAAATTGAGGGTCAGATGTTACCTGTGCCAACGATACAAGACCGTAACACAAAGCAAGACCAAGAAGTAGAATTTTTTTCATAGATGTTTTATAAAAATGTTAGCTTACGAAGATAGGAAAAAATAGTTGAAAAGAATTAAGAATCGCTAAAAAATAATACTTAAAACACAATTCTTATGGCAAACTGTTAAAAAAAAAGAGGAGCCTATAAAAGACTCCTCCTAAAAATATAGTTGATAGAACTTATTTTTTTGCTGGTTTAAGTTTTTTTGCTTCGCCTTTTTTAATGAAATCGTAAGCAGAAGGAACAGCTACAAAGATGGTAGAGTAGGTACCTATAATCACACCCAATAGCATAGCAAATACAAAGCCTCTAATGGTTTCGCCACCCAATAGTAGGATAACTACCAATACCAAAGCAGTCGATAATGAGGTGCTCAATGTACGAATTAGGGTTGCGTTTACAGCTTCGTTAATTACTTCGGCTTTGTCGCGTTTTGGGTATAGGTTGACCATTTCGCGTACACGGTCAAATACAACCACCTTGTCGTTGATAGAGTAACCAACAATGGTTAGGATGGCAGCAATGAACGATTGGTCAATTTCCATTGAGAATGGCATAATCTTGTAAAGCAATGAATATGCACCAATGATGAAAATAACGTCGTGTACCAAAGCGAACAAAGCACCTGTACTATAAGAAATGTTGCGGAAACGTGCTAGGATGTACAAGCAAATACCCAAAATAGATAGCAATATAGCGATACTTGCATCCAATTTAATATCGTCTGCAATGGCAGCGCTTACCTTTTGTGAACTTTGAATACCGAAGGTTTGTGCATCATCGTCTATTGCTAGGCTCGCTTTTCCTTCATTTAGTACGTAACCATTCACAAACATCTCTTTGGTTACGCCTTGGTTTGCAAATAGCTCTTGCAATTCAGTGTATAGGATGCTTTCTATTTCATCATCAACCGCTTTGTTATCGTCATTGATTTTGTAGTTGGTAGAGATGCGCACTTGGTTGTCGGTACCAATGGTGATTACCGATACAGAGGCATCTTTGAAACCGTCTTGCAAGTGTGCTTCTATTTCTTCTGTATTCACGTTTTCGTTGAAACGAACTACGTAGTTTCTACCACCCGTAAAGTCGATACCTTGGTTAAGACCGATGGTGCTAAGCGATGCAATGGCTACTACTACCATGATACTAGCAGCAATGTAGCTGGTTTTGCGTAGGTTTAACCAATTAACTTTTACGTTGGTTAATAAGTTTTTAGATAGTTTGGTGGTAAAGGTTAGTTTGTTGATGCGTCCGCTTTCGCTCATGCTATCGTAAACCAAACGAGTTACAAATACAGCGGTAAAGAATGATGTAATGATACCGATAATCAATGTGGTTGCGAAACCTTTGATAGGACCTGTACCAAAGTAGAATAGGATAATACCAGTTAGTACGGTGGTAAGGTTTGAGTCGATGATAGCTGACATCGCATTTTTGTAACCATCTGCGATGGCTGCTTTGTGCGATTTACCTGCGCGTAACTCTTCTTTGATACGTTCGTAGATAAGCACGTTGGCGTCAACTGCCATACCCATGGTAAGTACAATACCTGCAATACCAGGCAAGGTAAGAACAGATTTGAATGATGCCAAAATACCTACCAAGAAGAATACGTTGATAAGCAACGCACCGTCAACAATCAAGCCAGGGATGCCACCATAGAAGAAAATCATGTAAAGCATGATGCAGAAGAAGGCAATGGCAAACGACCACAAACCTTTTTCGATGGCTTCTTGACCCAACGAAGGACCTACTACGTCTTCTTGGATAATACGAGAAGGAGCAGGCATTTTACCTGATTTTAGCACGTTAGCCAAGTCTTTTGCTTCTTGTGCGGTAAAGTTGCCCGAAATTTCAGATTGTCCACCGGTAATTTCGGTGTTTACGGTAGGATAAGAGTAAACCATGTCGTCCAATACGACTGCAATGCTACGACCAATGTTTTCTTTGGTTAAGCGTGCCCATATTTTAGCACCTTCTGGTGTCATTGACATGCTAACGGTGTAATTGGCGCTGAATTGGTCTAGGTTTTCTCTAGCATCGCTGATAACAGTTCCTCCCAATGGCGCTTTTCCATCGCGGTCGGTAACTTTAATGGCAATCAATTCGTAGTATATGCCTTTTTCGTCTACAGGCTTAACACTCCACAAGAATTTTAAATCGCGTGGTAAAATTTCTTTTACGGGACGAAGATTTAAGTAATTCATTACAGTGGCGGTGTCAATTGTGCTAACGTAACCAACACGAGGACCTGCTGCATTTTGAACTTGAAGTTTGCTGAACAGCGATTCTACATTTGCTGCTTGCAAAGAGTCTGCTTCTGCAGGTGTGTTCATAGCAATGATAGCGTTGTTAGCCTCTTCTAGGTAGGTGAAGATTTCATTCACGTTGTAGGTTTCCCAGAATTCTAGACTAGCAGAACCTTGTAATAGTTTGCGAACACGTTCTGGTTCTTTTACACCAGGAAGCTCAATCAAGATACGACCATTGGTTTCTAGGCGTTGGATGTTGGGTTGAACCACACCAAAGCGGTCGATACGGGTACGAAGCACGTTGAACGAGTTATCTACTGCTGCTTGAATTTCTTCTTTTAAAACCTCAATAACTTCGTTGTTGGTACTTTGCAAACTAATTTTGTCTTTCAAATCAAATGTGGTACCGAAAATGGCCGATAAGCGGGCATTGGCATCCAATTCTTCGTACGCTTCTTGGAATAGTACGATGAAATCTTTTTGACTTTCGCTTTGACGTGCAATGGCCAATTCCATAGCTTTGTTAAAGGTTTCGTCTTTGCTGTTGCCAGAAAGAGTACGAACAATATCAGGAACCGATACTTCCAAGATAACGTTCATACCACCTTTTAAGTCAAGGCCTAGGTTTAATTCGTTTTCGCGGCATTCTTTCAAGGTATAACCCAACCATACCTTTTCGTTCGCCATTGAGTCCAAATAATGGAATTCTGCCATTTTGTCTCCGTTGGCATATTCTTCTGCTTTGTTGTTGTAGATAGAGGTAACTACATTAAACGAAAGATAGAAACAACACACCAACCCCAACAATACGGCAAACAATGTTACAAATCCTTTGTTTTGCATATTCTATAAGGTTATTAAATTATTGTAATCGTTTGTTGAAAGCGCTTTTTGCTTAAAAACAAGGCGCAAATATAATTAAAATATCGTAATACTCAAAAATTAACTTCTCTATAATACGATGATTAAATGATTAGCATGGCATCGCCGTAAGTGCCAAATTGATAGCCTTCTTTCAAGGCTTCGTTGTAGGCATTCATAACATAATCATATCCGCCAAACGCTGCTACCATCATAAGTAGTTGCGAATAAGGGAAATAGAAGTTAGCCACCATAGACGAAGCAACGGTAAAGTCGTAGGGTGGGAAGATGAATTTATTGGTCCATCCATCGAATGCTTTTACGTGTCCTTCGGTGCAAACGGCAGTTTCCAAAGCACGCATAACGGTAGTACCCACTGCACAAATACGTTTCTTTTGGTCTTGCGCTTTGTTGATGATTTGGCAAGTTTCTTCGGGAATAATTAATTGTTCCGAATCCATTTTGTGTTTGGTAAGGTCTTCTACGTCAATGTCGCGGAAATTGCCCAAACTAGCGTGTAGCGTTAGGTAGGTAGACTTGATGTCTTTAATTTCCATGCGCTTCATAAGCTCACGACTAAAGTGAAGAGCTGAGGTAGGAGCTACTACAGCGCCTTCATTTTTGGCAAAAATGGTTTGGTAGCGTTCGGCATCTAGGTTTTTCATGTGTTCAAGCACTACCGAATCGTCTACATCTTCTACCTTTCCATCAAATTTGTTATAGAAAAAGATATTCTTGTAATTGTCGATGATTTCGCGCGTGGCAGGACGTGTTACACTGCGTGGAAGTGGGGTTTCGCCCATGCTGTACAACACTTGTTTAAAGGTGTCGTGGTCGCCATCGAACAAGAAACGAAGGGTTCTTCCGCGAGAGGTGGTATTGTCGATTACTTCTGCTACCAACGAGTCGTCTTCGCCAAAGTACAATTTGTTACCAATACGGATTTTACGAGCAGGATCCACCAATACATCCCACAAACGCAACTCTTCGTTTAGTTCGCGAAGCAAGAAAACTTCGATGCGCGCACCCGTTTTTTCTTTGTTTCCATACAAACGTGCGGGGAATACCTTGGTATCGTTAAAAACAAACAAATCGTTCTCGTCAAAGTATTGCAAAATGTCTTTGAATACTTTGTGCTCAATTTCGCCTGTTTTTTTGTTTAACACCAACAAGCGGCATTCGTCGCGAAAAGCGCTAGGGTATTGTGCAATTTGTTCTTCGGGTAATTTGAATTTAAATTGTGATAATTTCATAATATTGTTAGTCTATGTTTTCTTTTTGGTTGGCTAATTGATTGACAAAGTCGTCGTATTCAAGGCATTGACTTAAATCGATATCGCCAATGCGGGTGCGTTGAAGGGCGGTTAGGTGTGCACCGCTTTGCAAGGCAACGCCAATATCTCTAGCCAAGGCGCGTATGTATGTCCCTTTGCTGCATACCACGCGGATGGTAATGCTAGGCAATTGACAGTCCAGTAATTCTATCTCGTCTATTATCAGTGTTTTTGCCTTAATTTCTACCTCTTTCCCCTCGCGGGCATATTCGTAGGCACGTTTGCCATCTATTTTTACTGCCGAAAAGGTAGGCGGAATTTGTTCGATGGTACCTACAAATTGTTGCAAGGTATTGCGTACCAGTTCTTCTGTGATGTGTTCTGTAGGGTAAGTGGCATCTATTTCCTTCTCTAAATCGAAAGAAGGAGTGGTGGCACCCAATTGCAAGGTAGCAATGTACTCTTTGGTTTGGTATTGAAACGATTCAATGAGTTTAGTTGCTTTTCCCGTGCATAGAATCATCACACCTGTAGCCAAAGGGTCTAGCGTACCTGCATGTCCCACTTTTAGTTTCTTTACGCCTAAATGACGTGACAAAACCCCACGTACGCGGTTTACCAAGTTAAATGATGTCCACGTAAGGGGTTTGTTAAAATAAAGTATTTCGCCTGCGATGTAATCCAATGTCTTTTTAGGTTAACATGATGGCCAAACCACCCGCAATTAAACAATAGGCTGCAAAATAAATGAGTTTGCCTCTTTGTACAATGCGAATCATAAATTTGCATGCCAAACATCCTGATACATAAGCAGCTAAAAATCCTAATACCAACGATAGGATAGGGATATTAACAGCCACTTCACCTTGCAAAATGTGTATTAGTTCCAACAAGGCATCGCCCAAAATAGGCGCCAATACCATTAGGAACGAGAATTGTGCAATGGATTCTTTTTTATTGCCCAATAGCAAACCTGTAGCAATGGTGCTTCCCGAACGAGACAAACCGGGCAATACAGCGCATGCTTGTGCCAAACCAATGATAAAGGCATCGCGGTACGAAATTTTTTCGCGTATGCGAGGTTTGGCAAAGTAGGCAAAAGCTAATAATAGGGAGGTTACAATTAAACAACAACCTACCAATAGTAATCCTTGACCAAAGAAACTTTCTACTTGGTCTTTGAAGAAAATGCCAACTACAAAAATAGGAATCATGGATACGGCTATTTTGGCAATGTATTCTTTCTCTGGATTCCAGGTTTTGGTAAAGCATCCTTTCATAAGCGCCCAAATTTCTGCCCAAAGGATGGTAATGGTGCTGAGTACAGTAGCCGCATGAACTACTACGGCAAAAAGCAAATTATCCTCGCCTGTTGATCCAAATAATGTTTGACCAATTTCGAGGTGCCCGCTGCTGCTAACGGGTAAAAATTCGGTAAGACCCTGCAAGGTGCCAAGGACAATAGATTCCCACCAAGTCATTTTTCAACTTTGTTTTTAGGGTGATAAAATAGTGATACGATAACAGAAAGGTATCCGAAGAAAACAATTATAGGTGCAATAACGATGCGTCTGAAACTATAAATATCTTGTTCAAAGCATCCTTCTTCCGATACGGGGCCCATCATTAGTGCAAATCCAATGATGATAACAATAACGCCCGCACCAATCCACCATAGGTTCTTTTTACCCAAGCGAAGTTGTTGTCCATCGTCCTTTTTAGTCGATGAATGATTGGGTTGTTTGACTGATTTTGATGGTTGATTTATCTTCATACAGATTAAATATAATACATATCGTCTACACGCAAACGTAAATAGCGTGTTACCGATAAATAAGTGGCAATAAAGGTGATAATAATACCCGAAACAATCATTACAGCGAATGAGATTAACAGAGCATTCATGCTTTCAATGCTTAATAATTCGCCTACTTTGCTTCGAAGAACAAATAAAATACCCGAAAGGATTCCCATGGCTAGTATAGCAGAAATAAGCCCCGTTATAATTCCTTGTATCAAAAAAGGTTTTCGGATAAAGGATTTAGTAGCGCCTACTAGTTTCATGGTGTGAATAAGGAAACGTTTTGCATAAACAGATAATCGTACGGTGTTGCTAATGAGCGCATACGATATCAAAATAAGCAATGCAGAAACACCCATAAGGATGATAGAAATGCGTTGTACGTTTTTGTTGATGGTATCAATTAGGTTCTTTTGAAAACTAACCTCTTTTACCTCGGGTAAGCGTTGCAATGATTGTTCAATAATGGCAATGCTATCGTTGTTAGCATAGTCGGATTTAAGGGTCATCTCGATAGATCCCAATAAAGGATTGTAACCCAAAAATTCGGTAGGGTCTTGACCTAACTCTTCTGCTAATTCCTTGGCTGCTGTTTCTTTGTCAATGTATTTGGTAGTGTTGGTGTACGGACATGCATCCAAGTTTTTTTGTAATTTTTGGATATCGGCAGGTTTAATATCGTCCTTTAATACAACAGACAAGGTTAGGTTCTCGCGAATGTAAACCGATAATTCGTTGGTTAATAGGACCATTAAGGTAGTGGCGCCTATTAAAAAGAGAACCAAGGTTATGCTAATAATAGAGGTAAGGCGCGAATTAAATAAGTGCCCCGCCGCCATATTTTGTTTGTTTTTCATAAACCTACTTGACTTTTATTTGTTTTTTTAAGGAAAGAAACTTGCCTTGTTTTTTGAATTTCGCAAAGATAATATATCCAAAAGCCAAAGTCAATAGTATAGAACAAATAATTGTCAAAATTCTGCCAATTTGGTACGACTGTGGTTCAAACTTAAATACGATGTCGTATTCGCCAGCTTTGAGTGGCATTGCTCGTAATACGTAGTTAGCGCGACAATGAGGTACTACTTCGCCATCAATGTATGCGTTCCAACCGGTATAGTAGTAGATTTCTGAGAATACTGCAAGCTGTGGTTCTGTACTGCTAAAATGATATACTAACTCATTAGGCGCATACGATGTGAGTTGAATGTTGCCGTTTTGAGGTTGGTAGTTTTGTTGCGCAAATAGAGATTGAAACGCTTTGTCAATAACAGCCGTTTGATGTAAATCTACTTGTTTAAGCGCAGTTATTTCTTGGTCGGCATTGTTGCTCCATTGGATATCAGATACCAACCATGCGTTGCCCATTGCTAGGTTGTTTTGTAGAGGATCTGCGCTGGAATGATATACCAAATACTTTGTATTCAGCATATTGATAACAGGTGTTTGTGCAAAAATGGAATCAATGTCTGCGTAAGATTGGATGGTGTGTAATAGACTGGTTGCGGTTGCAATTTCATTTGCCAAATGCACGTCAATTAACTCTTGGTAGCGACGTAGTTTTACAGCGCTGTAACCACCAATGGTCTTGTAAAAATACGAGGGTTGTGCACTATTAAATACATCGACCGTTAGATTTAAAACCCTGAAATTAGGGTCTTTATCTTTCAATATAAAGGTGTCGGCAGCAGAGGGTTTGAACGCGTCTTGTGTTGATTTTTGGGTAACAAAATGCGATTTATTTAGGTATCGATGAGCGATAGGAAGCATATCGGCCGCTACCAATACAATAAGGATGGTAGCAAGGATATTGGCTTTGATGTGTTGTTTGGCGTAGGCCCATAGTGCAGCAAATGCCAATGCAATAAAGATAAACGAACGCCATGCATCGTTGCTCAACAATGTGGCACGGTCTTGAGGCAATGTTTCTTGCAAGAATGCGTATTGACCAGTAAATTTAGCATCGTTTGCCGAAATAAAATCGCCTGCTAATGAGGGGAATAAAGCAAGAATCAAACAAATGCCTCCGGTAACGCCTGCGGAAACGTACAAGGCCTTTAACGAGGGTTGCTTTTCGCTATCGCACCAACTTTTGAGTGCCAAGAATGCCGTAATGCACATACATAGGCAAGTAATGGTGAGTGTCATAGACACGGTTCTAAATTGTGCGTACATAGGAACGTAATTCACAAAGAACCTAGATAAAGGCTCAAAGTGATACCCCCACGATAGTAGGATGCCCAGTACGGTAGCACCCAGTAGCCACCAACGTTCGCGATTAGGCAAAACTTGCATGCCCAGTAAGAACAAGAAACATACAATAGCGCCTACGTATACAGGGCCTGCAGTAAAGGGCTGGTCGCCCCAATACAGCGGAAGTTGGAAGGTTTGCATGGTTTTTGCTAATTTAGGACCGCGCATACCTGTTAACTGTTCGATGCTTTGAGCGGTAGCGCTGTTCTCGTCTAACGTACCAACCGATGCTCCACCCATGTAATTGGGAATCAATAAGGTAAGTGTCTCGTCAATGCCATAACTCCAATTGGTAATGTAATCAAAATCTAGTCCCTCTTGTTGTCCCGATTGGGTAAGGGTTAATCCGTTACTTTCGCCGCGCATGGTAGCTTTTGCATATTCGGCGGTGGTGATGAGTCGGGTAGCATTCAGTCCAACCGCTACAGAGGCACCTAAAATTAACCATGCTATGGTAATGAAGAAGGGTTTTAATTGCTTGTCTTTGATAGCAAAAACCAATTCAGATATGCCATAGCAGATAACAGCAAATAAAGTATAATAAATAATTTGTACGTGGTTGGCATACAAACCTAATCCAAGGAATAGGGCCAATAACGTAGCACCCCACCAGGGTTTCTTTCTAAATCCGATGTATATAGAGGCAATAATAGGTGCCATGTAGGCAATGGCTACCGCTTTGGTATTATGGCCCGCCACTAATATAATAAGGTTGTACGATCCAAAAGCAAAAGCCAGTGCCCCTGCAATAGAAAGATAAGGTGATACACCAAAGGCAATGAGTAGGATGTAAAAGCCTGCTAGGTATAAAAATACCCGATAGGTAGGCCCTGGAAGTATACGCAGGCAGTTGTCAATGTGTGCTACAACCGAATTGGGTTCGGTCATGCAAATTTGATAGGTAGGCATGCCACCAAACATCGAACCTGTCCAAAGAGTTTGCTCTTCCGCTTGCTGGTTAAACGTTGTTGCTTCGTGGCTCATTCCCACGTATCCAGCCGTATCGCCACCAAAAATAACCTTTCCTTGTAATGAAGGGTGTAGGTATACAAAAGTAACCACTAAAAAGGTTAGGGCAGCAATTAGATGTGGAAGGTATTTTTTCATGGTGTAAAGTTTGATTATAGAGAGCAAAGATAGTGATTTTCTTTTTTGTAATATAAAAAAAAGAATTATCTTTGCACTCGCAAGAGCGGGATGTAGCTCAGCCCGGTTAGAGTACACGTCTGGGGGGCGTGTGGTCGCAGGTTCGAATCCTGTCATCCCGACAAAGAAAAATCCTTGAAAACTCGTTTTCAAGGATTTTTTCTGTTTATACGGCAGTAGTTTAGAACCACTTCTTCTTAATCATATACAAGGCAGAAAGCAAGGTGAGCAGCAAACTGGCACCTACCGTCGCCCAGAATAACCAGTTAAAAATGGTGGTGCCTTCTTCTAAGTTCATGCCCAAAAAACTAGCTATCAAGGTGGGTAACATCATTACCAACGAAATGGAGGTAAGGCGTTTCATAATGATGTTCAAGTTGTTAGAGATAACCGATGCGTAAGCATCCATCATACCACTAAGCACCTCGCTGTACACAATGGATTGTTCTAGCGCTTGCTTTGATTCAATTTCAACGTCTTCTACCAAATCGGGATCGTATACATCCTTGGCACCACGCATGTTTTTTAGACGGTGGGTCAAGATGTCGTTGCCACGAAGCGAGGTGGTAAAGTAAACCAAGCATTTTTCTAGGCGCAACAAGGTTTGCAACTCTTCGTTACGAACCGACGATTCCAATTGCTTTTCTGCAGCTTTGGTTTGAATGTTGATTTGTTTTAGGTATTTCAAGAACCAAATGCTGGACGATAGCAACAAACGGAACACAAAGTTAATGTTATCGGTAAACTGAATGTTTTTGCGTTTGGTGTATTGTATAAAGTCGGGTATAAGGTCTGTTTTAAAGAAACATACCGAAACAAAGATGTCGTCTTTAAAAATAATACCTAGAGGTACGGTGGTAAACGATGTGTTTTCGTCGTGCAGTTTACAGGGAATACGCATCAAAATAAAACACCAACCGTCTTCTACTTCGATACGTGGACGTTCATCAACGTCTTCGATGTCGTCGTAGAAAGCCTCAGGAACATGCAATGTTTCTGTTAGGTATTTTTTGTCTTGCATGGTTGGTTTTACGACATTCACCCAGCAGTTGGGTTCCCATTTGTCGCATGGAACTAGTCCGGTACCGTTTTTTAAAAATGTTCTCATAGGTTACCTCCAAATGTTTAGCAAAATGGAGATAGAACCTTCTCCATTTTATAAATTACAGCAATTGTTCGGATAATAATCGTCCATTATTGTGATGAAGTTTAAAATTTCGGTTGCAAAGATATAAAAAAAATAGTAATGTGTAATTAGGAATTAGGAATTTTTCGAATAGCGAGCGCAGAGTCAAGTTTACTTGACTATGCCGAGTCATGAGAAAAATCACGAAATGCGCAGCATTGAGTAATTCTTGTGCAAACGAGCGGAGAATAAATTTATTTATTATCCCGACAGTTGCGATTAAGTGAGGGCAGAAGCAAAGTTTACTTTGATTATGCCGAACGTGAGCAACATGAGCAAAGCTAGTGCCGCCAAGAATCATGAGCGCAGCGAATAATTAGGATCAAAAAAAAGGAGAAACGATTTCTCATTTCTCCTTTTGTGATTACACTAGCTCGCGTATTAACGCTTCGCGATCGCCATAAAGCATGTCCATAGGTGCAATTTCTGGAAGCGTATAAGCACCTGGACGTTGTTTAACCACTGCGCGTGCGCAACTTACCAAAATTTGGCTGGTAAGGGCAGGGTTGTTGATGGTCATGCTGAATGCAAAGCGTTGGCTTTGGGTAGTTCCCGATACACCTTTGCGTTCAATTAAAACACCGTGTCCCATGTCTTGTAGTTCGTCTACACTGCTAACAGGAATAACGTGTGTTTCGTCGTGGCTAAAGTAAGAGTCCGACTTGATGGCAGCGGTTACTGCTTCAAGGCTAGCACCTTCTTCTAGTTCTACATATACCATGCGACGGTGTACGCTGGTGCCCAAAGGAATGGTCATAGAAAGTGCGTTTTTTACGCCTTCTTTGCTACGTGCTACTACCGAGTGGCCCATGCTCATACCAGGACCAAAGTTGGTGTAGGTCAAGCCTTTAGGAGCCATGGCTTTAAGCAATGCGCGAACAACTGAGTCTGAACCTGGGTCCCATCCTGCCGAAATAATAGCAGCTGCGTTATTGGCTTGAGCAATGGGCTCCAATTGTTGACGCAATTGCCAAATATCGGTGTGGATATCGAAACTGTCTACTGTGCAAATGCCTTTGGCTAGTAGGGCAGCAGCGGTTTCGGGAACACTTCTACTAGGACCACACAAAATAGCAACGTCTACTTTACCAAGGTCGTCAATGGTAGTGGCAACCTTAATACCTGCTAATTCGGCAGGAATGTTGGTGGCATCGCGACGAACAATACCCGCCAATTCCATATCGGGGGCAGCTTGAACGGCTTGTAAGGCAAATTTGCCAATGTTGCCGTAACCTATAATTGCTACTTTTATCATATAATTATTGGTGAATCGGTGAATCG
>JAEIGA010002126.1_pt1 | contig 31632 bp, 42 predicted proteins | sample 9270691 | NCBI WGS metagenome assembly JAEIGA01 (sample SAMN17057246, study PRJNA624740) | gut metagenome | biome: biome; isolation source: fecal sample | host: Bos grunniens | place: China: Xizang | collected 2019
AAGGTATAGGTCGGAGTAGATGTGTCAGGCTCTCTTGCGGTAAACGTCAGCGTGGTCGTAAGCGACTCGGTAAGGATTGTCTCACCCTCATTGAGTTCATAGCGAAATCCCATCTGACCATAATCAACATCAATCAGAGCCAAGGGATCACGAGTAACCTCTTGACCATCAACGATGAGAGAAAGGCTCGGCTCTCCATCAAGTGCGGTGATCTTAAGACGAGTGTTACCCTTATAAGCCTTAAAGGTAATCTGATACGACTGCGTCTCCGTGACCTCTCTGTTGGGATCTACAGGGATGACAATGGCATTAGAGCTGATGTCAAGCACCCTATATCCTGCGGCGTTCTCTGCCCTAATCTGAGCGAGGATTGCATCTGTTTTGGCTTGCTGTGCCTGTGTTTTGGCTGTCTCGGCATTAGTTTTTGCGCTTACCGCACTGTTCTTTGCAAGTTCTGCCGACCAAGCACTCTGTAATGCACTCGTTGCGGATTCACTCGCTTCCGTTGCCTTAGTCGTGGCGGTTGTAGCCGCCGTCTGTGCCGTATCCTTGGACTGTTCAGCAGATGTAGCCGCATCGACCGCCCTCTCAGCCGCATCACCAAAATCAGCCATGTATTCTGTGTATTCTTCTTCGGTCATCGTGCCGCCACCTGCTTTGTAGTAGGCATAGGCAGTGACATGACCTAAATTCTTTCTAATGTTACTCATGCGATGGCCTCCACATATAGATCACCGTCTTCAATCGAGAAATCCACATCCACGTTAGTCGTGCGCTCGTAGATCAGATCCCCATTTTCATCGATGTCAAAAAACATATATCCGGCGTTCTGAGCCGCCTGTTCCGCACGATCAGCGGAATTAAGTGCATTGGTTGCCGATGTAGCCGCAGACGATTCAGATTCAGCCGCATTGGTTGCGCTTGTCTCAGCGTTCTGTTCAGACTGAGCCGCCGAAGTGCTTGCCTCAACCGCAGTGTCCTTCGCTTCAGTAGCCGTCTGAGCCGCTTGGGATGCAGTCTCCGCATCAGCCGCAGTCTGTTCTGCATCAGCAGATGTCTTTTCGACCGCAGTGTTCAGTGCCGAAATAGCTTCATCAATTACTGTCTGCTCATACGGTGTAGGCTCGACTCCATTCGGAAGGTCAGCACGAACCTTTTTGATGATTCTGACCTCATACTTAGTGACCGCAGAGTCATTCGTGGGATGCAGATATACCCAAGCAAATATCGGTTCCGTGGAAGTCCATACGTTATCAGGAATCCTAACGCCATCCGCATTTCCGATGGACTCAAACGTGGCTCCATGCTGACGGTTCGCAAAGTGTACTTGGTAAGCTTCAGGTAAGTCGATGTCCATGAATTTGAGATACATACCCGAATCGAGCCTGTACTCCGAATCCACAAAAGCCATCCGATTACCGTTAAAATTTATTTCGATAATATTTGTTATGCTCATATGTCATCTCGCTTATGTAGACCCAAGTGTTAGGGTGATGTTGCCGTCTCCGTCATCTGTGCAAGTTAAATGGTCGTTCTGAATTTGCTGTGCCAACGTGTACAGATTGTACTTTGCCGTTCCGTTAGTCTGTGAATCCAACAACACATAGTAACCATTTAGCAGAGTCTGCAACTCAGGCGTTACTTCAATTATTCTTTTGTCTGCCATGTTAACTCTCCTATGAGAAAGTAATCGTTGCGTTGATCGAAAGCACAAGCGGCGTGTTATTGGTTATAGCAACGCCAGTTCCAGTAGTCCACGCAGATGATTTTCGGAACAATGCCGTAACTGTGCTACTGTTGAGATTTGGCGCAACCGACAGTAAATAAGTAGAAATGTTGTGGTCGGCCCATGTGCCACCTGCTTGGTCATATACAAAGCCGCTATTCGCTCTAATGGTCATCGTTCCTGTGATTGTGCAAGTTGTGGCAGTGATTGTTTTGCCAAGAGGGATGGTGACATATATGTCCTGTGAACCGTTCGTGATTACTCCCGACAGTATGACATTGCTGACCGATATGGAGTCACCCGGCATGATTACCCCGGTTCTTAACAACTGTAGGGTTTTTGTAAGCACCTTCTTAATGCTCAACATGCTCATACCATCACCTCGCTATCCCACCCAAGAGCAGAAATGGCTGATATTAAAGCCCAGTCCGTCTGCGTACTCAAATACATCTCCTCGTCTCCATCCCATGTGATACCGTGGGTGGTTGATCGATTACCAAATGCGGTTCCATTACCGACCAAGCTTGCATATTTACCAGTAGCGTCCTCTTCGTTGTACTGACCCATGACAACTTGGTTCTTGGTACGAGATATAAGACCTTCACCAAGGATTATGGAAAATGCACCGTTTCCGGCATCACTGTCTATGCGTGTGCCAAGAGAAAAACATGGCGCATACGCAGTTGCCTTGTACGCTATGTACGCAAGCGAGTATTGATAATATCCATCTGCCTTAGAGGTATCGCTTGTGAGCGACCGAATCCTCAGTCGTGTAGGTTGGTCACCAAATTGTAAAAGCGTAGTTTTAAACGTAAGGGTGTTAAGCGTAAATGTTTCTTCAGTGTTTAGGCTCTGCGTAATGTCCATATCCATTCGGGATATAGTGCTACCAATCTTGAGCGTCAAATGCACATGGATTTTCTCTCCAAGTACGATGTCATCTGCATCGATGTCGTAATACTCTGCCACATAGTCATCATTCGGGATGGAATTCCACTCACGCGCATAACTCTTAGTAACTAGGATGTTCTCGGTTTGGTCAGTGCTGTTAATGTCAAACACAGGGATGCCACTGACAACCATGTATGTGCGGCTCTTGCCATATTCAGCAACCACATTTCCATCGCCGTCATTAAAAACAACCTTGTCATCAAGAAACTGTGCAAGTACAACAGAGCCGTTTCTGATATCAACAGAGTCAGTATCAATCAGAATGTTCCTTTGGGTAGCTACACCGATTCGTATCGTTCCTGAATACTCAGCTATCTGCGCTCCGGCATCGTTGTAGACAGACATTCCTGTGTTGGAGAGCAGAATCTTGTAGCCATCACTACTATTCGGATCGAACGAGTAATCGACAATGTAATCTCCGTTGCTATCAACAATTCGGTTGTCGTTACTGTCAATGAGATAATGTCTCACGAATGATCCCGAAGGAAGAACCCACAAACCTTCTGTGGTCACAGCTAAATGAGCCATGATGTATTCAGACTGAGAATCGGATATGTCAAGCTCATACCATCCCTCTTCCGAAGGATTTGCGGTCTGATCAGGCAGAACCACTGGTACATAAGCACCTGATTCAAGCTTGAAATAAACCTTGTTGACATGGACTGTCGTATCCGATGTAGGAGCATAGCTACCATGTTGGCTTATCCAATCAAGAGTTCCTGCCACATCCTCAACAACCGACAACTGAGTCAGCGCACTGTTAGCATGAGTGTTTGCTTCAATCGCCGACTCTTGTGCCGCATCCGCACTGGCTTGAGCATTGTTGGCTGACGTTTGTGCGTTTCTCGCTGATATAACGGCTTGCTCTGCTTTAGCATCTGCCAAGTCTGCCGCTTCTTTTGCTTCTGCCGCTGATTCTGTAGCATCCTGTGCTTTTTGGTCAGCTACTGCCGCCGCCGCCGCCGCTTGTACTGCCGATGCTCCTGCCGCCGTTGCAAGGTTTGCCGCTTGTGTTGCCTGTTGCTTGGCTTCTTCAATGGAAGTTCTTGCCCGGCTCTCAACAGTAGGTCTGATGTCGTTTTCGGCTTCGGCTTGGAAATTACACGTTACATTTTCGACAATCTGCTTGTTATATGTCAGTTCCGTGGCATAGAGGTAATACTCATTGTGCGTAATATTGTCTTCGACAACGAGGACATCACCTGCTTGGATGCAAGGATTCGACAGGATCGGAAGTGTTCCCGGACGGAATGTTCCACCGACAATTCTTTGCCCGACCATATTTACAACGGCTTGTAGATTTGATGCCGTGATATACGGATTATCACGGATTACTACAGCGCAGTCTGCCGTTCCATATAGTGCGGTTACTTCTTCTGTCGATCCTTCTGTGGCAGATGGAGCATATCCCCTAACACCAGTAATGGTAATCTCGTTAGTCCACAGATCCTTTCCATCGAAGGTATGTTCAATAGGGATAGGCTGAGATTCGTCATACCATCCGACTTGCATGTAACCCAGTTCGTCCATCTTGGCGAAGTTACCGGTGATCTGACAAGCGTAGGACAACATCTGTCTGTCAGTGAGAGATTCTGTAGGCGCAGTTGCAATCAAGAAAGAGCCATTAGGGATGGTAGGTGTAGCCAGTGTGATGCTATTAGCAGTACAGATAGTCGTGATCAGGTTCTGCACCGTAATCGGATAAGTAATAGCGGTCTTGTGTTCATCGAGAAGCTTCATGCCATCATAGGCCGTGCATTTGATGATGTTGCCGACCGTCCTGTGGCTTGCTATGTAGTAAACACCTTTGCCAAGGTATTCCGGCTCTCCGTTGATGACAAAATATAGCAACGGAATGACCATCGCTCCACGAAAGACTTCATCTGTGAGACTTCCATCAAAGTTATTCAGTGTGAAACTAAAGGAACCGATTACTGCGGCTCCAACAGAGAACTCGCCCTGATTGGATGTCGCTTCGGAGAATGATGTTCCGCTCGACCAAAAGTCTCCATCACTGAGCCAAAACGCCTGTCCTGTTGCCGGGATAAACTGCATTCTGATGCTAGGAACCTCACCGTTATTCAGTTTGTCCTTAAAAGCCTGAGATACAGTGCTAATCATAAGTCTTACCTTTCGATCACATCAAAGCTCAGAGTTTCATATATCTTGTTGTTAGTGGTCCACATCTTGACAGGCGCAGTTCTGTCTCCTGTGTACATTTCTTTAACAACATAGGCATTATCGAGAGGATCAAAGTACCTCACATAAAAGTACTCATGTTCAACAGCGTTCAGTATTGTGGATGCATCGCTTGGCGAGATCGCATTCCAACCCAATTCGAGCTTGACCTTCCTAGTGACGAGGCCCTTGAACATTTTCCCGGTATCATCCCTTCCCGAATCGCCCTGAGAAACGTCCTGCCTTGCGTAATGCAGTTTAGACGGATTCGGCATAGCGACAAGATTGTTCTGTGTTGTGCCGATCTTTAGTAAAACTTCTGCCATGGAATTACCTCGGTATATAGTAAAAGGGAGACAGGCGTTGAAACCCATCTCCCCATTGTTTTAGTACGAGAACTGCGATACTGGATTGTACCGCTTGTCCAAGATTCTCTGTCCTCTGTTGACAGATCTTGCAAGGACTTCGTCATTCTCTGTGTAAAGTACTGCGTTAACCGCAATCGGCCTCTGATTCTGATTGCTCATCATCTGTGCAATAGCCGGGATCACTCTAATCGCAATAGCGTCAGCGATTTCATCACTGTTTGAGTTACCCATGCCACCTGCGTTGACAATAGCGTTACCGATGCGCTTCATTGTTGACTTCCGCTCAAGAGGAATAGCCGCTTCATCTCCGGCCTCACCGAAGACATTGATTGCAGTAGGACCAGTAAACATACCGCCCTTTGCGAACCATCTGAAGCTTACAAGCTCTTCCCACTTGCCTTTAATCCAAGCACCAAGATCTGCGGTCTTCTTAACGATTGACACGTTAATGTCAACCCATTTATCTTTGATGCCTTGCCACATTGCGGTAAAGGACAGTAACCTTCCGGCATCTGCCGCTTTCATGTACTTGGTTGCGGTGTAATGACCTGTGTCGGTGTATCTCGGATACCAAGTCTTAATGCTATCATACGGGTTTGCCGCAAATCCTTTAGTGGACTTGTAGTTTTGCGTATCGGTGTTTCTGCCCCACCAAGTCTTGATTCCGTCCGAGGCGTTAGCGGCGAAACCTTTTGTAGACTTATAGTTCTTTGTGTCTACATTTCGGGACCACCACGTTTTAACACTATCATACGGATTAGCGATAAAGCTCTTGGTAGATTTGTAATTCTTGGTATCAATATTTCTCGTCCACCAAGTCTTAATCGCCGCCAAAGGATTCGCATCGAAAATCTTGACCGATTTATACGACTTCGTGTCCGTAGTCTTGGTGTACCCGGAATCGAACTTCTTGGTGGTATCGCCGTCCATTATTTTCTTGATAATCGGATTCGCCATAAGGGCGGCTTTCGCATTCTCAAGAAGCGTGAACGAAGGATCTTTCTCGCCAGTCATTACCGTCTTAACGGTGTTCGTGGTTTGAGTTCCTGTCGGAGTCGGTGCTTGAATCGATGTGTACTGACCTGCCGCATTCATGCCCTTACTGGAGAGAGCTTGATTGTTGGCATTCTGCTTCTCGACAATAGTGGTCTGAGTACTAAGGCCCATATTCGTGCCTTTGAGTTGCTCAGTTCCACCGTGATCGTCAGCGTACTTTCTCATCCACAGGCCGAGTCCAAGCATACCGCCCATGATTCCGAGTCCTGCGACGGCTCCACCTGCTCCGATACCTGCACCTGCTCCTGCACTACTTGCGGCTCCTGCTCCACTAGCTCCTGCGGCTCCTGCTCCACCTAATCCAAGCTTGCTTGAGATAACATTTGAAAGGGCGTTAGTTGCGGCTTTTTTGAAAGCAGATCCAAAAATGCCAAGTGCCAACTTGCCGCCAACTTTTAAGCCAAGAACCGTTGCAATCCATCCCCAAGGAAGTTCGCTCAGAAGAGTTTTGATATCTTCGGCAAGCTCCTTCTTGTTGATTCTGCTAATAGCTGTTGAAAGGCCCTTCTTGATACTTTCTTTAACAGTGTTTAAAGCTTCTTTAGCTTTTTCTGCGTCAAATTTTTCAAGAAAACCATTTACAAAACCTGCAAACGATTCCGCAAGTTTATTTATCGGATCTTCTCCCTCAAAGAAGCTGATAATGGTATCGCTAATTCCATTAAACAGACCCGCAAGAGATTCGCCCATTTCTGTCCACTTGAGTTCGTCAAGCGCACCAATTACGCCTTCTTTAAGTCTCGTGCCAAGAAGTTTAAAGTCAAATTTCTTAACCCAACCGCCAAAGAAATCCCAAGCCAGTTTGAATTTGTCAGCAATCGCTCGACCAAATTCTTCGGCATCCCATTCGTACAGGAATCCGTTCATTCCTTCGGCAAACTTGCGACCGTAGCTTTCCCAAGCGAATCCGTTAACCCAAATGCGGAAGGTCTTGGTGATCAGGTTCAGGCCTCTCGCAAGAGTAGCACCTATGAGTTCAAAGTCGATATAGTGCATCATGGAGTTAACAGTCACTTGGAATGGCTGAATAAATCCATATACCTTATCTTTCCAATTGTCCCAATCGAGCAGTTTGTAGACGTATGCGAATCCATCGTTCAATGCTCCGGCAAGATTCTTGCCGAGTCCGGCCCAATCATGGTCCATAAACGATTCTCTGATTCTCTGCGCCCATTTGTTGATGGCATCAATGGTTTCGCTTCCGCTGAGATCCAGTTCTCCAGTATCGAAAAGACCAAAATCTCCAAGACCGCCACCACCTGCGCCACCACCGCCGCCACCACCACCGCCACCCGAAGATGCGGAATCAGTGTTTTTGGCAAGCTGATTGAGTTCGTCAAACGGCAGTACTTGTAACTGCTTTTTGAGTTCTTTAGCGGCTTTTCCGGCACTGCCAAGTCCATCGGAAGCACCACCTGCACCGTCTGCAAGACCACCTGCCGCACCTGAAGCATCATCAAGGTATCCGGCAAGATCGTCAACGGTTCCTCTAGCGGCCTGAATCGGTTTCCCGAACAGTGTCCACATAAATGTGCGGAACGCTGTTGCCGCTTGAATCAGTCTCTTAATCAAGAGGTTAATCCAACTGATAACCGGGGCAATGGCAGAGATAAGTCCCTGACCGATTGTCGCAGACAGCATTTGGAAATTGAGAGTTAGCAACCTAACTTGGTTCGCTAGTGACAATTTTGTTATCGCACAGGCTTTTTATCCCATGCTTCTTATGGTTTCCCATAAGTTCGGCGTACATTATCAACTCTACTGAGTTGTCGAACACTCTTGGGGATGTTATATTCCGTTATTACGGTTTCAATCCCTACGCTCTACAATACTGGTTGCTTTTAAACAGACCAGTTATCTCGGTATTAGCTTGTCGTTATGATTTAGCTTTTACCGACTTTGCTCGATTTTCTATGCTACCTCACGGTAACAAGGGGCACACATTTTACCCTGTGTTCTCTCAAAGTCTCCTGATGCATACTGCGTAGCGTGTAGCATGTACTGATATCTCAGTGCCATCTGTGATGCCTGATCCATCTCTTTCCAAGATGTTGTGATACCTTGGCTCAGAGCGTACGCTTGCATATTGGCTACGCTCATGTTAACGCCGAGAGATCTCAAAGGTCTTGTCATCCCGGCGAGGCCGCTTTGCATCTTTGTCATCGCTTCATCAACGCTGATGTCGTAGAAGGATGCGATATCACCTGCTCTCTCAACGAGGTCGGTAGACATCTTAGCGGCACTGTCTCTCATACCTTCGGTAATGTCGAATCCCGAAGAGTTAAACATTGCCATTAAACGTCCGGCATACCGTTCAGCGGCAAGCTGTGATACACCGAATCCGTCTATAGTGCTTTGCGCCCATTTGTAAACGTATCCTGATATATCCTCGTAACCTTTTCCAAGATGTCCGAAAGATGTATCGATGACGTTTTCCAACTCAACAATTGAGGATCCTGCTTCAACCGCTCCTTTTGCCCAGTCAAACAAACCTCGGATTCCATAGAACGGAAGGACCGCTCTCAGGAGATTTCCGAAGGATAGTGCAGTTCGATTGACACCGTCAGCTCCCGATGGAATCAGGTGAAGCTTTGACATGAAATTGCCAATCGCAGATGCGCCTTGTTTGCCGAGCTTGATTGCAATGTCGCACAGTCCTTTAAGTGCTTTAACGGTCGCATCAATTGTTGTATTAACAATCTGTCGAGCGAAGCTCTTGAACGAACCCGAAGCACCGTCCAGTTCTTTTCTGACGTTACTGCCTGCGGCGGCAAGATTGCCAAGGCCGTGGATAGTCATTGCCAAGTTATCGCTTATAGGAGCTGACTGCATCGCCGTCAGGAACTTAATAACCTCAGGCGTAAGCTTTGAGAGTCCTTGTGCAGACTGGTCCGCTTTCTGCCCGGCACTAGCCAATTTGGCAATAGCCGAAACAAACGCAGTTACAGAATCCTCAACCCCACCCGATGACTGGAACGTGGTTACCATGTTCTGCAATTCAGGGGTGAGTTGTTTCATGCCATCAGCAGTCTGTGACGTAGCATCTCCGGCATTAGCAAGCCTAGCAACGGCAGAAACAAAGTTGCTGAGATCCTTGCTGACATTGCCAAGACTACCCAAATCCTTGACCGAGTCCACCATGTCTTTGAACGGACCTGTTCCAAACTTAGACATGTCGGTTCCGGCGAGTCTCCGCAGTGAATTCGTGAATTTAGTGACTCCCGAATCATTGAAGTTGGTGTTGCCCATCTTCGTTGCGGAATCAGCCATCTGCTTAAAACTGTCAACGCCGCTGATGTTAAGATCAATGTTGACCTTTTTGCTCTTAATGTTCTTGAGGTCAATCCTTGACAGTTCTCTAAGGTTATCGACAGCACGAGTTGTTGTTGCGCTCCCAATCCCCGAAAGCGCAGAGTTAAGTCCGTTAAGCGCAGAGGTCGCACCACTTAGACCGCTCGCAGAGCCTGCCGCTTTATCAAGGGCCGAGGCGAGATCGCCTAACTGCTGAATGGCCTTGGACGCATCTGAGCCTATGAGTAATTGTAGTTCGTCAATGCGCTCTGCCATGTTTTACCTCATAAACAAAAAGGCAAGGTTATTCGCCTTGCCCCTTGCTTTTCTCATAATGTTCATTGAATACCATGGCCCACGCACAAAACCGATCAAAATCCGACGCTTTGTTTTCTGATACTTCCTCTGCTTTAGCCATCTGTGTGAGCGGTTCCTCAACGTATTTCGCCTTCGATTTCTTTCCGGCAAGCACCGCACTTACTGCGGTTTGAACTGCGCTCATCACATAATGTCCCATAACCCACATTTCATAGTCTCTGCGCTCTTGGCTCATTTGATCCATGATGCGGTATGGTTCAAGCTCGTTTGGAGTCGAGTCCCAAAAATGTTCCTCGGTTACTCCAATCATAAGGAAGTATGGCAGAGTGTTGTTTAAGACTTGTTCTCGGAAGGATCCGAATTCACGAGTGCTATCCTCGCCGCTTCGCCCTTCATCTCCGTCTTGATCTCCTCTGCCTTCTCCGCTGTCTCCGTCATCTCTGTCGCTCTGTTCATCATGAGGGATAAAAAACCGTTCTTCTCCAGTTCTGCCTGAAGATCGGCAAACAGTGTAGCGGCAGACTGCGGATGATCCTCTGTGGACTCGTCCTCGTAGTCATCAAACATGTCGAGGAGCTTGTCCATGAGTGCGTCATGTTCTTTCTCGTCTTTGTAGCCAAACTCATCGGAATGGTATTTCTGAAGTCCGGCGATCAGTGCCTCTGCCGTTGCCGTGACCAACTGGTTGATCAAGTCCCTAGGCGTATCAGCATCAGACGTAGAAAATTCCGTGAACTTGTCAAGGACATCGCCCTTGCAGATCGTTCTGTAAGTGAACCTAACTTTGTATTCTTTGTCGTGAATTTTGAAAATATACATAATCCCCTCCGCAATTGATTATGTCATGTGCCGGGAAAGATCCCGGACTTGTTGTCGGTCAACTACGATCAGGTAGAAGAGCCACCTGCCGCAATCGTGATTCCACTGGACGGATAGCAGACGAGACTGTACTCGATGAGGCCGTTAACCTCGCCCTCGTTAACGAATACATCATACTTGCCCTGCCATGTAGCTTTGCCGCCAGTTGCGCCGAAGTCAAGCTCGAAGAAGCCTTCTTTCATGGCATTAGCTTTGACCGTAAGGTAATTGGCTACAACAAAGTTGCAAGTGAAAGTCATGCTGTCCACAGACTGAACGCCCGGCTCAAAGGTCTGAAAATCGTCAGTCAAATCCGTGGACTCGATCTGCTCTCTTTCGCCGCCGAGCTGAGGGAAAGACTTGATCTTGCAAAGCTCAGTCAGAGAACCTGCGGTTGTACCGAATTTGAGAATTGTGCCGATGGTAGTTGTTGCTTTAGGCATAATATTCAACCCCCTAGTTATTTGTGGTTAGCGACAGTCCCTAATGACTGCCGGATTATTCCGATAAGTCGTGGAGCGTACCAGTGTACGGCATCTCGAATCGACTTATGTAACGATGTACGTTGTTGTTTTTGAACCGATGAGCAAATCCACTGGACCTGAATCCCATGTCAAACATGATCTGCTTACATGCGTCCTCAAGGTGCATCGATGTGGATTCCTTCTTGGCAAAACACTCGACTTGGATGTTAATCAATATGCCACACTCATTATTGGACAGGTCAGTAGCCTGTAGCCACGAGTAGTTGGTCATAGGTTTGAAAGCAATCCAAGGCATTTTGGAACCGACATCAGACGAGCCAAAAGACATCTGATCTTCGGTCACGAGTTCTTGCTCAAGCACTCGGCTTCTGAAACGTGCATATATTGATTCGATGGGATTTTGGACAATGCTTGCCATATCAAACTCCTGTTATGTTGCCAAATACCGACCTAGCTATGCTTGCATATTTCTGCCGTAACTCTCGTCCGGCTTTATACATCGGCATTGTAGCTTCAGTACCAAATGACAAGTGTGTTCCTTCCTCGTCATCGTAAAACCAATATTCCTGTGCGCCATGTCCTTGACCATACGAGCCAATCGTATAACCAAGTTTTGCGCCAAGTGGGTTTGGTGACTGCCCGGCAGGTCCGTTGTAGGTAATACCTGCGCCGAACTCAACAAACATGACATCCTCTCCTTGGAGTCGGAGAGTAGCGGTCATCAGTCCGTCTTTGTACCCCACCATAACGTGGGGCATGTTGATTTCAGGCGGTTCCGAATCTCCTGCTCCGTTTGAAGCATTTGTTTGGATCACTTTAAAGCCTTCTTCGCACAATTTCTTGACGAACATTCTGTTGCGATTAACGTAGACCCTTTGCAATTTTCTTACTCTATCTGCCGCCTTCGATAAAGAATCAGCCGAAAGTGCATCAACCGTTATTTTGGTCATAACCGCCTACCTCATCACCATTTTTCTTAATGAGGTATCTAGCGACAGTTCCCATCTTGGTGTTTACCTCTCTCCTGAGAGTGTAGTCCGGCATTACCGTAGGATTCCCATCATTGTCCAGTACAAGATCGCCATTTGCGTCAAGCTCCGGCGAAACGTCAACCCACACCTGCGTTCCCTCAATGGGATCGAAGTCACGATCAAACGATGTAATGTACCGTTCGTAGTCCGGGACAATACCGTTGGCGTACTGCTCAACCGTAGTAGCCGAAGCAGAAACGCTGAATTTATGCATCTCAGGTTTGGAGTAAACAGATACTTCGTCAATACCCACCGTCTGAAAGGTCTTGACAGAGAAGTACAGTTCCTGAGTCTGTCTGATTAGATTCCTCATACCATGTTTCCCTCACAATAAAATGTGTCCTTGCCCTTGCCACCCACTAGGACACTCCCTACATCACAGTCGGAGGGAGCCTGTGACATGCACCTACTACAAAGATGCAAATGGGACTACTCGATGGTCAGTGTAAACAGATCCTTTTGATCGCCACATGCGGTACAGTCCTGATTCGATATGCATCGACTGGAATTCTGCCCCTTGCTGAATACACTCATACAATGCGAGGTCACAAATGCAACTTATGTGCTTAGTCTCATCCGCAAGTACCATCTCATCCGTCCAATGACTCGGATAGTTTCGATATTCGGCAAATGCGGCAATGGCTCGATCAGCAAGGACACCCATCATCTGCAAATCCGTATCGACAAGATAGCCCGACACGTTTGTAATAACATCGTCTCTAAGTGCCATTTGATAGATGCCCTTTCGTGTTATTCTGCTTTACGTCTGCGTCCTCTAGGACTCTTTGCCTTTTCGGTTTCGCCGGACGTATTCTCGGCCTTCTTCTTGGTTTCAAAATCTTCCTTCGCTTTGTCATAAAGCGTGGTTTCGCCTGTGTTGTGTCCAATATAGTTAGGCCTGTGTCTTAACAGCATTCCCATTAAAAATTCCTCGATTCGATCTTGTGATGACGGTTTTTATCTCGTGACCAAGTGCGATAGTTGGGTCACACATGATCCTGTAACCGCATTTCCTTGCTCTCCAACAAAACGACAGATCCTCACCCACACCCATTATCGGTGAAAACAAGAGTCCGTCTTTGTTCTGCTGAATCATGACATTCCACAAAACGTCTTTACGCATCAAAACGCATCCAAAGCCACACCCGGCAACCTCAAAAAGGTCCTTTTCAGGGATCTCACTCTCAGGATAGTGATCACACCGCACACCCATTGGAGAGATGGTTAGCTCCCTGAACAATGTAGGTGTAAACGGATGCCTTCTCCGAAAATACATCCCGGTCAGAATCGCCAAGTCGTTGTTGACGAGTGTCAATAGCATCTCGTTCAGCGTCTGAGGCATAAACGTCATGTCTGAGTCTATCCAAAAGATGTAATCAGCATTGGAATTTATCGCCCTCTCAGCAAGTGAGTTCCTGCTGTCATATACAAGGCTCCCAACATGAAAGCCGACCTCAATATCGTACTTTCGTGGAGCATTAACTAGATTAACAAGCGATTGAGCAAACTTAGCCGAGAGGGTATCCATGCAAGGGATAGCGATAAAAACCTTCATAAAACCTCTTTCTATCAGGTCGAAGCGGAAACACCGGGCATCTTGATGAGCTTGCTCGGATCAAGCAGGTAGTTCGCAAAGTGACGATCAGCAACGATTACTGTCGAACGGTTTACGATATCCCTGTCTGTCTCAACAAGAGTATCTCTCTTGGTGTACATTGCCAGTGCGCCGGGCTTGACGATGTAAGAGCAGTTAGCAGTAGTCAGCTTGTTGGAAACGACTACCTGACAGCCGTGGATCATACCAACAGTGCCTCTGATAATCATGGATGCGGCAACCTCGGTTCCGGGGATCCATCCGTTTGCCTTACGAATTGTCTCGTATCCGGCAGGACTTACAAGGATGACCTTCTCGCCATCGATATCTTCGCCGAACAGAGTCAGTGCAGAAGCGATTCCATCAGCAGAAAGTGCCGCCGCATCAGTTGTCATAGAAGCCGCCGCCTGAGAAGACATGATAGACAGCAGGTTGTTGTCAACCGCCTGTGCGATGGACTGAACGATCTGATTGATGCCTTCGCCGACAGGATCGCCATAAGAACTGAGGATGGCCTCATCGGTGATCTGAATGCCGATTCCGTACTTAGCGATTGTGACTTCTTTGGTATCTTCTGTCAGCTTGGAGATCGGAACATCGGTTCCTTCCGGCACGAGAGAAGCGACCTGAATTGCGTTGTAATAAGGCAGTGTGATTGTGGATCCGGGTCTGCCAACGAGGTTGTCATATCTCGTAGCAAGCGGGGAAAATCTGATCGCATCGAAAAGTTTGTTGTTGATTCTGTCACCGATAACCTGAGGATCAAACAGGTCGGAAAGGTATGTTCCGTAGGTAGTGGAAACTGTAGCCATTTTGTAATCTCCTATAGTTTTTGTAGGTTAGCGGCCCACACAGCCGTGGGTCGGATTAATGTGCTAGTCTGTCGTAAGCAGTAGGATGCTCTCTCTTGAGCTTCAGCTGATCCCTGTAGGACAGCTTGTCGAACTGCTCTTTGGTCATTTGGACCTCTTCGTCATTCCCGGTCAGCGGAGCAGGCATAGATCTCATAAGCTCTGCTTTGATTCTCTTCTCAAGCTCAACCTGATATGCCATTTGGATCCGAAGAACCTCGTCAGTATCACCACTGTACTGCGCCTCAGCGGCTTTCTGCGCCTGTTCATCGTTGTATCCAAGTCTCCTGAACTGTGCCGCAGATTCGGTGACTGCCTTGTACTTCTCTAAGCCCTCAACATAAGCCTTATGCTCTGCCTCTCTTTCAGCCTTCTCGATAGAGGCCTTCTCGTCTTCGGAGAGCTTGGCGTTGTATTTCTTCTTGAGGTCCGCAAGCTCGGAGCTTGTTTTGTCAAGAGCGGCCTTGTAGCGTTTCTCGTTAGCCATCGACTGGGCAAGTGCGGCCTGAACATCGATCTCGGGATGCTCGGTCTTGGTGTTTTCAGTTGCTCCTGTTGTTTCGGTTGTGACGTTTTTGTTTTCGTCCATTTGATCTCCTGCGTTTTTGGTTTAGAGTCTCTCTTCTCTGAGCGACTTTAAAGATTTGCGTGTGATTTCCGTCCTTTCTCTAGGACCGTGCGAAATTTATATACCGCTGTCTCTAGCGGTTATGATTCGGGCAGAGAATCGAACTCTGCATGACTCTGCGAGATTTTGTTTGAGTCAGTTACCACCTCGCTTTTCAATGTGGCCTTGTGTCTACCCCTTCCACCACCGAATCGATATTCAGATAAATTCATAGTCCCTAGCTTTGCTAGAGAGCATTTCAAGGTCTTTGTTGACCGTGGTCAGCCTACAAGGCACATCGCACATTTTCATGTCCGTGAGGGCTGTCTGCTTCTTCCACAGGATGTCATCATCCATAATGTGTCCGACAATCTGATAAGGCTTATGACAGCAGTACATGACTTCCCCAAGCTCATTGATGGCAAGCTGTGACCACTGGCCTTCGCACTGAAGGAACCGGGAGTCAAGCATGTTCCACTTGAAGTTCATGACTACTCGCTCGTCAAGCTCCGACACATTCTTGATTGCTTCGATGATCGCTTTCGGATGCATGTCCGGGTCATTGACCGCAGTCCTGTAAAACGAACCATCTGTTGATTCGACTGGCCTGATCACTATGTAGTCAACAGGCAGGTCCTTGTTTGCTTCCCAAAAGCGGTAAACATCATCCTTGTGCATTGCGATCAGCTGAATTCCAAGAGTTGTGGTCATCGGCTTCTCTGCGGCGTACTGGATAATGTTCTCAACGACCTTGTCGTATGCATCAACGCCTCGCCTTGCCATGTAGCTTTCACGGTCCCAACCATCAAGTGAAACCTTGAGGTATCTAGGCTTGCAGTAAGCGTAGCGATTGAAGTTCGTGTTCACTCCGTAAGGGATCTCATGCTCATCAAGCCACTGCGTGATTTGGTCAAAATCCTTCGATATGGTCGGTTCTCCACCGCCAGTAAGGATGATGCCTTGAATGCCGAGCTTTCTCATACGCTTTGCGTATTTGACAAAGTCCTTGAGCGGCATATAACGTGCGCCTTCATCAAGGTCCCATCTGCGATAAGTGCAATGCGGACAACTGTTGTTGCAGTAGTTGTTCAGGAAGACATCCGCAGTGATTGGCTTATGCGTGTTAACGACACGGTCTAAATGGCTGAGTATTTTGTTTGGTCTGATCGAATTTTCCATAAATCACAAAAATGTTAACCAACATCGGCAGTTGGCAATGTTGTCAGCACTTGCTCCCAGTGATGTGTCAAGAGGTTGCATGAGTAGCTCTCCGTTGACTACAAACGGTTCACTAAGCGGCAGTGTTGTGCCGTTCACTTCCTCGTGCCATTCCCTCTCTCTGCCATCAATGATGGTGTTCCACTTCTTGTACTTTTTCCCGGACATCCGTGCGTCTACAAGCTCTCCGTAGCAGTTGATTGCATTGGATTCGGTTGCCGCCATGTTAATTGCCCGGTCAGCACTGAGAAAGTATTCATCGTCCTGATGGTTGTATGTCGATAGCGCCACAGCCTCGGCAAATTCTTTTGCGGTTTCACGGATATCTTGGTCATCAACCCTAGTCAGTGCCGCCGCTAGAAATGCTTTTTCAAAGAGCGGTATCGAGGCAAGAAGAAACAGCTCTCCTCTGTCTTTTTTCACCTGAATCCATGAGAGGACATCAAGAAAACCGTCTTCCAAAGCCATCGCCACAAGCACCCGATCCGTCTTGGCATCTTTAGGGATCTTCATCTCACCAAAGAAATCCTCGTAGGTGCTTCTCGAAAGGCTGTTCAGCTCATCGAACTTGAGTGTCGTGCGAATCATACGGCAGGTTCATTCTCCCGGTTCTGCTCCGCATTGTAGTCGTTTGCGCTCTTAACTCCATCAACTGTGTTGCCGTCACCGTTATCAGGCTCGACTTCGGTTGATTTCTTCTCGGTCAGGACGATCTGATTGATGCGCTCAAGGGAGTCGATTACGACCTGCTGATTGTCATCAAAGATGTCTACTGCCGGGAGTGCGTGGTGCGGATCTATGCCGATCTTCAGAATGTTCACAAGAGCAGATGTCCTAGAAACAAGGTCATAAGTCTTGTTGCGGCTGAACTTGACAAGTACGTCAGACTTCCTGAGGTTCTTTAGCTCTTCCGGCATGTCATCGGTGTTTTGGATGATTGCGATGATGACCTCAAGCAGTTCCATCTCCGACTGAGAGAAAATAGGCTCCATTGTCTTGGCCTTAGTCTCTGCAAGTTGCCAACCGTTTGACAGAAGGACCGCCGCTCCAGTGTTGCCGCCGGATGAGCTTTCCCTTCCGGGAACTCCTGCGATCTCAAGCATTCGGTTGTAAAGATCATCGGTCAGTGCCTGAGTCTCAGCCTGATTCAGTGAAGCTGTGACATATGTGACCTTGGCCTCTTTGCCATCCGCAGTGGTCGTGGTTTGGATAAAACCACCATCCCGAAGTTCCTGCTTCTGCTCGGAGTCAATCGTGCAGTTATGGAGCCACAGGATTGCCTGAACGTATTGAGCAAGGTCGTTTACTCGGTCGGAGTTGGCAATGTTCAGCGCATCCATCAGCGGAATAACGGCCTCAAAGCAAGCCATCTTGTTCGAGTCATTCTTGAACTCAACAATCGGGATCCTGCCGATCATGTTGGGCGTCTTGCTGATGATGTTGTCACCTGCGATGACGTAGACGAAATCTTTGGTGTAAGCAGTAATGCGCTTGAGCTGAGTGTTGATGTCTGTCGTGTAGGTCACTCCAAGCATCTTGCGCTTGTAGGCATCGTTGCTATAAACGCAGTAGGTGTTAAGCGGATTCAGCACCAAGAGATCGAACGGAGCGATGTCATCTGACGGTCCAAGCTTCGGATATGCCATCATGTAGCCAAGTCCGCAGGTCTTGAAGTCGTGTGCCATCTCGATATCCTTGCCAAACTTGCCCTGTTCCCAAAGCATCTCGTTCAGCGTGGAGACACGCTTGTCATCCCCGTCAGGATCGGCCTTCCTGAAGTCATCTTTCGCCCTCTGCACGAACATGATCGGAGATCCAAACTCGTATCCTACCGAAAAATCCGTGATGAGCTTTGCATAATTGCTTATGACCTTGATGTTGATCTCCGGCCTGATGGATTTAACCCTGTAAAAGATCGGCTGTTTGCCTTTCTCGTACTTCTTCAGGTAGACCATTTCGTCACGGTTTATCTCGTGTGCGACCATTGTCTGTTCAACAATCGCAAGCACATTGGCATCCGTCAGCTCAACAGGTTCGCAGTAGATCGTCTTGCGCCCGGTGTAAAGGGGAGACTGTGCAACTCCTGCACTATTCTTTTTTTCCTCAGTGTTCGTGGTGTTATCTGCCATACCAAATCTCCAACTGCACAAAAAAGAGCAAGGCCGATTGAACCTCGCTCTGACACTTTCGTCATTTTAACTTCTACCACGAAAAAACCGAACAAATCGAACAACTTTTCAGTTTTTGCCATTTTTTTTGGTCAAAAGTCTGTTAAAAGCCATTCTTGCCGAGTCTTCCGTGTTTGGACCGCCCAGTCTGATCGCTATCTGCCGCCAAGATAGGCCATCAATCACTCGCATTGTGACGATTCTCCTGTCCCTTGAGTCCTCAATGCCGTTGATAAACTCCTGAACCTCGTTGATGGACTGCTCAATCTCCGACTTCAAGGAGTGCAGTGTAGCCTTTCGGGTGTTCAACAGGGTCTTGGTCCGACTGTAATCACGACTTGGGAACCCGGTAATCGTATAGTGTTGGATTCCACCTTCGCCACCCTTGACGGTATCAGTGACTTCGCCTTCTTCCTCAAGCCTCTTGAGCCTCTTCTCCGTTTCGTAGATGCGGTGTTCAACCTCTTTGACCTCTTGCATCAGGTCCACATACTGCGCCAATACATTCTTTCTCAAAACGGTCTTCTCCCAACGATTGTCGGTGGTGTTTCCGCACGGCTCTTCCACTTTGCCAAACTTGAAAACACATCAGGGACATCGTCATGCTGTTTACTGCTCTTGCCAATCGGCGAGTAACCGAGCAGAAATTTCATCATCCTGCCGTAATCATCGTTTGGTGCATACATCGACACATCCCTGAACAGGACATGCTCTTTTACCCACGGCGCATAGACGATGATCTTAGTCTCCTTGTTCTGAGTCGTAAACTCCTGTGTGATATTGCAGTATCCACCTGCGTCCTTAACTCGCTTGCTGACTTCAAGAGCCACACGGTCACCGCCATTGTTTGATTCAAACTTGCAAGCCTCGACCTTGTGCTGAAGCAGGATGTTTGCGGACCTCGAATACTGGACCTCGTAATCGGAGTTGTCATCACAGAGGGCATCAACGCAGTAATAGTCATCACCGTACTGGAGCAACACAGGCTGAACGAAGAAGTCCGACCCCTTGTTCTTGGTATCAACAATCGACAGGATTGCATCAGGCGGCGTAACAGGGAGGTCAAGATACCTGCGGATCTCATCGTTGTGGTACAAGAGGCCTTCACGCTCGACAGGCTCGCCCATGAACAAGCACCTGAAGGAGATGTCATCCATCGAACGCTTGATATCCAAGAAATACTCGGTATCAAATCCCACACCGTTGTCGTACTCAAAGTTCGACTTGCCGTTCTCATCGAGCGCAGGAATCACCAAAAACCTTGCCCTTGGATTGTCTTTGTGCAGTTCTATGAGCCGACCAACCGGGTCCCTTATGCTCCACCGGGTGCAGATATGCAGTTCTTTGGCCTTCAGCTTCTTACGAGTCCTAAGATCCGTGTTGTAGGTTTGCCAAAGCTTGTCGAGTCGCTCGTTGTTGAGTGCTTCCTCGATGCCTGACACAAGGTCATCACAGCAAAGCAGATACTCACATCTCGTGTTACCAGTCAGCGATGCGTTGATTGCTCGGCAAGTCAGTGATTTGAATCTCTTGGGTCTACCAACATTGATCGTCTGATCCTTCGAGTTCGTGCCTTCCCTTGCCCTGAACACAGCATTCGGGAACACATCATGCCAACCGTATTCGTCAGGGTCGCTCAGAATCTGATTGACACCGTCATACAAGGACTTGGTCATCGTGCCGGAGAATGAACTCGCCAAATTCGGCAGTTCAGGATACCACCCGATGATCCCACTCAGCAGGAAGATTTCAAGAGTCGACTTTCCACTCCCGGGACATGACGAGATCGTCAACAGGTCAAGTTTGTCATCAACAAGGTCTTGTAGGGACTGAATGACACCATGTTTCATCAAGATTTCTCGCCTAGGTTCGTAAAACTTAGCCTTCTGATCCCTCTTGCGCTCAAGATACATGAAATAGCTGTCAACAACACGATGCCTTGCCTGAATCAGCACAATCTGCCAGTACAAGACAGTCATCCTCTGCACATCAATGCCCTTCGCCACACCATACAGACAACTCTTGCGGACATATTCGCTCCAAGCGATCATAAAGTCCCTGTCCTTGCCGATGGGCCAAGTGTCATACGACTCCTGAAAATTCAGCATCGTCTGATACAGGTACTCAAGCCTAGTAGCCAAAGGCCACTGCTCTTTCTGCGCTATGGTTCGCATGGTATTCGTGTACCACTCTCGTGATTCTTTAGTCTTCTTCTCAGCCATTATTGTCTTTTTGTTTTCCGGGAAATTTTGGGAAGTGACATGGGCGTAGTTGGATTCGAACCAACGGCATCATGGGTCAAAGCCATGCGTTCTGCCGGACTGAAATATACGCCAAAATTGGTCGGCCTGACAGGATTCGAACCTGTGACACGAGGGTTTCAGACCTTGCGAACATTGCTGTGAGGGTCACTGACATGACTCGTTATGCATCTCTCTGCTCTAACCATTTGAGCTACAGGCCGATATTAAAAAATCAGGCGCATGATGCACCTGAAAGGAGGTTCCGGCTATCACGGTAGGCCAAGAAAAAGTCTAAAAGAAGCCTGCTTGATTTTCGCATTATGGCAACGTGTGGAAAAAAATGAGTGTCTAGCTTATGAGTGGTGATCTGCCGCCCCCAAGCCGATTCGCTGTTAGTATCGGTCATGGTAGGAAGGGTCATGCGGCAGTTGTCATCACTGTCAGGATTCATTCGCTCCTGCGCCGTACTCGAAGAGCCTCGTGCGTTGCTACCCTGACAAAACGCACCGATCAAGCTTCTTCCCGGTACTTGATTCGATTCTGCGAGTTGGGATCTGACCCCAACAAGCGAGTTTGTATTTCTCACTGCCCCCAATGGGCATCACAGTTAACAGGGTGCCACATGTTATACGGCCTGTGGCTCGCCGCTTCAGTAACACCAAAGCTGAAAAGGAGAACTCATGAAGGATAAGATTCATGCCCGGCCTACTCGCAGACTTGATGGAGTGTCTGCTGAGATTCGGACCCATCCGAGCCGTCAGGTCCGTTCTCTTGCACAAAAAGATATTCAAGCATCCTCTCTGTGTCAATCCGGGTAATGAGTTTTTTGTCCACAAGGGTTATTGAGATACTGCCATTCATATACTGTCTATATAACTGATATGTCTATGAATGAATACTATATATATGTAGGGATCTCTATATGTATATATATTATATATATGTGTATTCTTACTCTATATATCAGTATTCCATATCTATATATAGAACTGTATTGATGAATATAAATATATACAGTTCAGTAATGTATATGAGAGATATATGAATCTATATATTTATATCTAGTAATATATCTATGTTATGAATATCTAGTACTAGATATGTGCATAGTAATATATTTAGTTCTCTATATTGGTGGTATGTATTATTAATATAATGTCTTTTTTATTTAAAGAATATTTTGGGGAGTAATATATATATTATCTATACCCTATTGTTGTTTGTTATATATATGGCTTTTTGTTCAAGAAAATATTTAAGCTAGTAACTATATACCGCCCGCGAATGGGGGGACCCCCCTCCGGCTCTTCCTGCTGATCGTCAGCAGATCCGCTAAATCGGCAACTATTCAGACAAAACAGTTAACAATCGATTGATCGCAAAGTGTCCGCATACGAAAAACATGTCCGTATATGGGGGATTTTTAAAAAAATCGGGTACCTGAATCTATTACGCCGCTAAATAATATTTTAGCGACTAAATGACCACAATATATAGTGGTTAGTAGTATATTACTATACAAGATATTAATATATATCATGGAATCATATATATTAAACGTCGTTATTGTTTGGTAATACAGGTATATCTATATCTATAGCGGACTGTATTTGTTTCAGATCCAATACAGGATTGTCACGCAATTCTATCTTTATCGTGTCGTTTTCTCTGAATCCTTTTGTTTTTGCTCTAAATATTCCGCCAATACTGGATGTATGAACTATATAATCTGACAAATCACCATTACATATTTCCTCCCAATTTTTGATTATAGTAAGAACATTTATATTAACTTTACTTCCAGATATATCTCTATAAGATCCTGTTTTTAAGTCATATATATAACTAATATGTTTGTTTAATAAATGATTAGCAAAGTTATTAATAGATGGAACTCTATTGTATTTATAACATAGTGGTAAATATATAGAGTAAAAGATATTATCGAATAACATATAATCATTACTATAAGTATCGGGAATAATATATTGGATATTATGTTTATATATATATCTTAATAGTCCATTAAAAAGCATGTTTTTAGAGTTATATAGCTCATTAGGATCCTGTAATGATAGGCTATATTCATCTATACTCTTTTCTATATCTCTTTCCGTAATTATTCCGCATTGATTATTGATTAATACGTTTTCTACTTCTGTATGCATTTCTATCTTTTTCTATCTCCTATTCTTTTCGTTGCTTTCCTGAATGATTCAGGATCCCAAACAACTCTAATCAATTACCCGGTCCAGTTTCTAAAATTATAATTCATAGCTTTGATCGATTGCAATTCAATGTTGAATCAAATTCATTCCTATCATGAAAACCATTCATTCTATTCTATTACGATTTAACTTGTATTTTCTATAATATTGTGCTAGTTTAATTGTAGTAAGTAATTACAATTTATTTTGTACATGAATAGGAGAATAACACTATGAAAAAGAAATACTTCCTAGACTTGCTTACAAGTCTGAATCCTGAAAAAAATAAACCTTTTAATATGAAAAAGGCCGTTGTTGTTGAAATGCTTAACAAGGCAATTGCCGGGGAAAAGCTTACTAATTCCGATTATGCTAGATTAGTGAATTGCATTCACGTTAGCGCATTAACTGGAAAGTTAGAAGAATTCTATTCTATCTCAAGTTGTGTAGCTGAAAACGATATTTGCAAGGCCCGTGCAAAAGATTGCAATTCTATTTGTTCTGAATGTTACGCAATGCAATCTGTTAATTACAGATCCAATTTAAAGCTGTCGTTACTCATTAACCATGTTATTTTAAATTGCTTTGATATCCCGGCAAGTGTTTGGCCTGTTTTAGCGGTCCCTAGCATTAACGGAAAAGCAAGAATAGAAAGTCATGGAGATGTAGCAAGCATTCAGGCCGCTTTGAATATGAATCGTATTATTGAATCTCATGAATGGTTGACTTTCGGGATATGGACCAAAAACTATAATTTTTGGCGCGTTGCATTCGAAAAAGAGGGAAAACACAAAAACTGTACTTTTCTAGTTTCTTCCGATCGTTTGAACGTCAAGTTGGAGATCCCGGAAAACATAAAACAGTATGTGGACCATGTTTTTACGGTTTATGACCTGAAAACAGTAAAGGCCGAAAACGTCAACATCCAGTGCGGCTTTCATCACTGCAAAGAATGCGGTATTTGTTACGACACCGAAAACACAACATTCTATGTTAATGAGATCCTGAAAAAGGATACTAAACGCTATATGAAATACATGGGAATCGAATGAGATTCCCATATTTTATTAACTCTTTTCCCGGTCCACCGCATTACAGAATAGGAGAAAAAAGCAATGATTAAATACTATAAGAATAATTATGGATCCATTGCAAAATTAATGGATTGTAAAACAAATATCATTATCATGTTTGAAAACAGAACATTCTTTGCTGACAGTATGGAGATAGCAAACGCAATTCTTAATATGTATGGATTCCATTGATATATAGGCCGTCACTATGGCGGCCTTTTTTGCATGCTATGGTATTTAAAAGTGTTCGACTCACTTTGCATGTACTCTAATATGTTACGTTCCTGAATGCGTTTATTTGCCTTGTATAGGCGTTTGAATGTATCCGGGTACTTTTATATATATCTATGCTTTTTTGGCCTGTTTTACGGCCTTTAATGCGGTTTATAGTGCTATGCGGTCCATTGCATGGAATGAGTTTAAAACCGTCTTTTAAAAGCTGTTTTCGGCCTTGTATGGCATGTTTTGCGGCCTTTACTGGTTTACAGGATCCGCAACTAATACCCGGTCAAATATAGGATGTAAAAAAAGCTTGTATTTTGCGTTTTGAGGCGTTTAAAGCCTATAGGCGTATAGAACCACACAAACATATAGAAAACGCATTTAAAAGCATTTTAACGTGGTTTTACGGCATGTTTAGTACTTGAATGCATACAGAATAACAATAGTTCAATGTACCCGGGTACATGCACAATTCATAGTGTATGTCTATATATTGTTATCGTATAGGCTATCGCTATGTATCATGCATTCATAGGTTGTAGCTATATGTCGGCAGATCCACGAATTCAGACAAAAATTTTGATCACCCGAAATTGTCTGATTTCATGCGGATTTTAGGTCAAATTTTCAGACAATCAAATTTGCCGCTACTCTTCCATGCGTGTGGCTGTGTGAGGATCCCAGTTTTGGGGAAAAATTCTCTCATCGTGCGCCGTGGGAAGCGATCCAAAATCAATGCGAACAGATCACCGGGGAGATCGCTGAAACTCTTCTCGTGCGTGAAATATGAACCAATTAAAGGAAAGAGAACAACATGATACTGAACGGGATGAACGTGACTAAAGCTTTCAACATCAATGACAAAACACAGCCTTTTACAGAGCAGATCCTTGAAGGCATGAAGACAGAAGAAACAAGAGCTTGCCACTCATTAGACTCTCTTATTGGAATGACTGTGGCTATAGTTCGTACTGGTAAAGGTAAAGCTAAGATTGTCGGGACCTGCAAGATCGCAGGATCTGTAGAGTATCACAGCGAACACGACTTTGATCGAGCTTATGACCGTCACAGAGTTGCCCACGGTAGCAAATTCGACTTTGCCCACGCCAAGAAAGGCTTTAAGGTTGGATACCTCTTAAAAGATGTTAAGCGGCTCGAAACTCATGTTGACTGCCCTTCTAGGGGAATTGTGATCCGAAACATTTAAGCGGACCGGGATCTGACCAAGCGCACAAAAACAGAGGTTGACCACCTCTTAAAAATTCATGTTGACCACCTTTTAAAAACTGACATTGACCACGGTTTAAAAAACTCAGGTTGACCCCCGGTTTTAAAAAATGAAGCTGACCACCTCTTTTAAAAATTATACGATTTAATTTGTAAATTGGGTATTGACAGATTACAAGTATAGTGGTACAATAAAGACAAGTTAAGAGGAGATCCCGATGAACACTAAGGGCTGTGGGCTGAAGCTCCGATCCAAACGTAGCGAAGGGTAGAAGGGAGATAAGGATGAACGAGAACGCAAAAAGGATGATCAACATGGCAGGTGCCATTGCAACTATAAACAATACAGAGATCGAGAGAATGGACCTGAACAAAAACCATATGGGATTCGGTGGAAAGTTTGATTTTTACTCACTGACGGTTTGGTATAGCGACGGAAAAGAGATCACGATTCGGCAGGACTGCTCAATCGTTGAATAAACTCAAATTGACCGGGGATCCGATCACAGCGGCAACAGGGTGCAAGGCCCTGAGATCCCCATCCAGTAAAAGCAAATCAAGGAAGGAGAACACCATGAAGGATTTCGAAAAACTGGTACTCGACTATGATGAGTTTGAGTACAGTTATGACACATACGGATACGGAGATGCCTTCTCGGACCGTGAGGAAGCTAGAGAAGCCGCAAGAGAAGGACTTCTCGATCCCGAATTCAGACAGACGATCATCGACAGACTCACAGAGATCGCTGATGAAGACGATGAACACACTGCCCCGGCACTGGAGTTGATTACAAGAATCAAGCGGATCACCGCTTAAACGAAAGGAGAATGCGATGACATTTAGAGGGAAGATGTGGGAGCGGCACGGAAACCACTTCACGCTGATAGGAACACAGATCCAAATATATCAATGGAACAGTGGAAAGGATGCAAATTTCCTAGTGACTGCCGGATTCTACAACAGCAACCACATAGAGAAAAGCTTCCAAAAGGGAGCAGAGGCAAGAGATGCGGCAATCACATTTGCGCTGTCAATCGCTGACAAATACAAGTTGACCCCGGTTTAAAAAAGAAAGGAGAACTATATGAGGCTCAAGTATTCCGACATCTTATCTGTAACAGTTCACAACTTCATAACCTGCAATTGGGCATACAGTGTTCGGGTGAAAGACGGACACACCTTCTATCCAGTTAGATACTCTTCCGGGAGCATACACAGGGAATGCAAGAGAGTTCCCAAATGCGTTCTGAAGTACATTGCGAACGCAAAGGTAGTCGAACAGCTTCCTACCTGCAAGACATACAAAATCGCTTGAAACTCAAGCTGATCAGGGTTTACGGTTCGACCGTCACCGGGGTGCAAGTCCCCAAAACCTATTTCTAGGAAACTGACATTGACCAAGGTTTAAGAAAAGGAGAAAAGCAATGAAGAAGAGAACAGAGATCAAGACCACCACATACGATGCAGGGAACGGATTCCTTGTTGACATCGTTGAGCGCATTGACAACGCAGAGCCTATCTACGAGGCATTCCTGTACCGTGAAGACAACGGTGTGAAGGACCTGATGTTTGGGTGCTTCAAGTATAACACCAACCGGAAGGAATTCATGGAGATGGTCGAGTGTAGCTTGGATGAATACGAGGCACAGTATGATGATGATCGTGCCGCTGACGAGGAGCGGTTTTGGGAAGAGATCAGGAAGGAACGTGAACAGAGGACCGGGGCCTGAAATGGCCCCATTTAGAAGGGAGCAGAACAATGAATAAATTCAAAATGAAGGATGTCGAGTACAGGAAGGTTCTCGTTTGGAATCCCGACTGCATGACAAAGCATATGCCTTATACTACCTCGTGCGTAGGCTCGGAAAGGACGGTTACTACACCACTAGGAAGTACTTGGTAACTAGGGAAAACTCCCTTCGTGTGTGTTTGGGATGGATCTCGGACATTCTCTACAACAAGAGGGTCCTTGGACAGGCACTGAGTCAAGAACTCCGATCAATGTACGGATGAAAATCCAAGTTGACCAAGGTTCAAGTAAAGTTGTAGAATGTAAACAAACTGAAAGGAGAAACAGAACATGGACAAGGTTTACAAATACGGCATGAAGCTCAGAGGATTTTCGGTAGGTTGTCAGCCGCTGAACGGAATCCTCGATGCACAAGAGGATCCGACCGGGACTTACTACAACATCCTGCTCTACAATCGGGAATTGACCACCGATGAGATCAAGGAATACGAACTGGTGGACCTTCAGCCAAAGGAGCCGAATCTCAAGATCAAGCGGAAAGAAGCCGGACTTACTCAGCGCAAGTTGGCAGAGCTCGCTCACCTCAACGGAAACAGACAGGTCGAGTTTTGGGAATCTGAGAAGGGCAAGTTCAACAAGGCCGCACTCGACAGCGCATTAGCTGTTGCCAAGGTTCTCGGATGCTCGGTTGAAGAGTTGATGGACTGACAGTGATCAGGACTAACAAAAACCCAAATTGACCCCGACTCAAAATTCGAGTTGACCGGGAGCTTTAAAAATTTCCCCACGGAAAATACCGTGGGGATTTTCAATTCTAGATTGAGTTAAAGAAAGAACCAAAGAAAACCAGTACCATTCTCATGTCCATATACGGAGTCATATTCAGAATCAAAATCATAATCATAATCACCTTTAGTTGTATCACTTGCATACAAATGCATACAAATGCATACAATTGCATACAATTGCATAACTTAGAAATCAAATGATCCGAATATGCTTTGTTCCTGAGGAGTCATTGTTTCAGCTTCCACAGCTTCGTTTTGGGCAGGATCCTGCTCTTTGTATTTTCTGTACTCATCCCACCTCTGTTGAGCAACCTCTCTCCGCTTGGCACATGTGTCTTCGTACTTCTGCTGATTGCCAATCATGAACGAAGCAATCTGTTGGAAGAAAATGTCCATCACAAGATCATCGCTCATGTCCTCTATTTCGCCAGTTCTTGCAAGATTGAATACGGCTTTAACCAGCCTTTGGCACTGTTTTGGAGTAACCGATGTGAACATCCTCTCGAAATTCATGTGTACGAGAAACGTGTCGTGTTGCTTCTTAGCCATAAAAAAACATCCTCATATCTTTCTTGCCAATTCATTGCAAGCGAAGCGAGAATGTGATACAGTATCCCTAGATGAAATGACTGGGAACTGCATCTTCTCGTCACTTGGAGCTTACCTATTGGCAGTAGGTAGGCTCTTTTATTTTGTTCCTGAAAAGAAAAACGGAGTCCTCTCCTATGGTGGGAAGAAGGCTCCGCTATTCTTAACAAATCAATTATACATTATTCAGTTGTCTAATGCAAACTATTCTGCTTGGTCACACACTAGCACTACCAGTATTGCAAGATCCGATGTCATCTTTCCAACGTACTTGACCAACTCTGAGCGCATCACTTTGAACTCGTCTTCTCTCCAACGACTCGGCATCCTGACCTCGCTTATCTTGTTGCACTGTTTAAAAAAGCCACAGTGAGAACAGTCGTGTTTGGCGTAGTTCTCGCAGTAATCCAAGAGCTTGTCTTTGAAATTCAATCTGACCACCCCTTGTCTTCAAACATCATCATCACGGCCTTGTTGTAGGTTTCCACCATTTCGGGAACGCAACCGAATTCGATTCTCAGAGTCGTTTCGGGAAAAGCTTGAGTGACCCGAATGCTGACGTCATCCTTGTCTGTCAACTCAATACAATCGGAACGAGGATGCGGATCGTAAACAACATCAATACTTCTCATTATCACATGAACAAGTCTTTTGATCCCATCTCCGGCATCCAGTGCTATCCAACACGGCTCTCCCATCTTAATCTGAGCGAAATCAAAGATTACGGTTCCGCAGTATTTACATTTGTGTCCTTCAATCGGCGCACCGCAGTTCGGGCAATTATAAACTGACATTGACCACCTCTTACTTGTCTTTCTTGTAAATATAGCGTGATGTCGCAATAGGCTCTATTGGAGACACACACACTTCCTTCTTGTATTCGATTGTCGGGACCATGTCGGTTCCAATGTGAATCAAGATGTCTGCGCTCATTGGGCAAGTAGTATCATCTGAACAGATTGTTTTAACCGCCTCTCTTTTCAATTGGTCAGCAACCTTGTCGATCATTTCCTGCAACTGTTTTTGCAGTTCTGCGTTAGTCAGCTTTACATATATTCCCACATTGACCACCTCTTACAATTTCTTTTGCCTTAATCATCGCTTCTCCGATTCCGTCAGCTAGGACTCTGACAACGAATCCGTTCTTGACCTCTTTGACCTGTTTATCTCGCTTTATCCAACCTTCGTCATAGATCCCGATTGGGCAAGCTGTTCCTGACTGCCCGACAAACACAAGATATGTAAATCTCATTTGACCTCTCCGAAATAATATGCGCTCTTGTTGTCCCTGATATATTTTCCATAGGTTTCCGCAGTGCATTCTTCCGGCAACGGTATCTTGGTCCTCTTTCGAATCGCCATTGCGAACTGGATCTGCTTAATCGAAGGACGTTTAAGCCACGCATCGTCAAATTCAGGCTCATCCTTGAGTAGTCTGTAATCAAACCGACCGTTTCTGTTGCCCTTGAGTCTCTTAATGGCACCGCCGCACCACAAGCAGTAACAATACTTGGGCGATTGATTGACCGCATCGTAGAAAGGCAGTTTCTTGTAGCAGTGCGGACACCATTCCTCATCAGACTCAATGTGGATCAGGCCGAGCTTCCTTGACCGAGCTACAGGAACCACCTTAATGCTCTTGATCGCCATTTCAAGGTCCTCTTTTCTGCCAGTTTTCCATTCACGGATGACCTGAAGCACCTCTTGCTTGGTCACATATCTAATCAGCATTTCTCACCTCTCAGTTAAACGGCAAGTCATCCTCTGTTACCTCTTCGTCATCGGGATCAAACGCATCCGAATCGGGTGGAGCAATCCTTCTGAGGGATCTGTTAATCTCAGCAAGCGTCCTGTTCAGTTTTCTCAGTTCCGATACCATATCTTTGTCATAATTCGCCATGCTCACTCTCCTGTTACCTTGTAACCACTATGGTACAATTCGTCATCAAGCCAATATGTCCTGCCTCTTGTCCATTCATTCCAACTCGATATCGGAACAAAATAATGAACCTCACCGCTTATCGTCCTTGTTCTGAAAAAGTCATGTTTGTTGCAGTCGAGGACCGCTTGTTTGTTTTCTTTGATAAAATCATTCCACATCCAATGTGCGTTAGCATAGCTTGTTGCACGATGAGCGATTACTTTATCTACTGGAATTCTCATGTTGACCACCATCCAATGAGTTACTCTCCCATATTGCCAACATCAACAATGGTAGTTCCTGCCCCTTGGACCTTCGGAACGTCACCGTTCCACTTCTCGACCTTCTTGTTCTCAATCAGCTTATCGGAAAGAGATTCGGAGATCATCTTGTTTGCCGTAGCTTCGCCTTCTGCTTCAATCTTCATAGCATCAGCTTTACCTTGTGCTTCAATCTTGGCCTTCTCAGCGTTGATTTGAGCGACTTCCTTGTCACGGTTTGCTTCGACCTTGTCTTTCTCGGCGTTGACCTTTGCGGTTTCAAGATCTTCCTGTGCCTTAATCTTCTTACGGATAGCTTCATCGGTTTCCGCATCGGGTCTGACATCAGCAAGAGCAATGTTGTCAATCGTAATGCCGTAAGGTTTGAATCTAGCCTGAAGCTGTTCTGTGAGAGTCTTGTTAACCTCTCCTCTTTGTGTACTCACGATGCTAATCATCGAGAATGTGGGGGTGATTTCTTTGATCCAAGCTTGCATCTTTGGCTTAATGAAGCTCTTCAAGATCTCTTTGCCACTCTGACCACGGAATCTTGTGAATGTCTGCGGAACCTCGCTCAGTTCGTATGAGTACGAGAATGCCACATCGACTTCCAGTGCCGCTCCTTCTTTTGTCGGGATCTCAAAACTCTCAT
>JAEIGA010002127.1_pt1 | contig 31630 bp, 24 predicted proteins | sample 9270691 | NCBI WGS metagenome assembly JAEIGA01 (sample SAMN17057246, study PRJNA624740) | gut metagenome | biome: biome; isolation source: fecal sample | host: Bos grunniens | place: China: Xizang | collected 2019
AACGTAGAAGATTTGATGAACGCTGTTGATACATGGATTCCACTTCCTCCACGTGATATCGATAAAGATTTCTTGATGCCAATCGAAGACGTATTCTCAATTACAGGTCGTGGTACCGTTGCTACAGGTCGTATCGAAACTGGTATTATCCACACTTCTGATCCTGTTGATATCATCGGTATGGGTGCTGAAAAATTGAAATCTGTTGTTACAGGTGTTGAAATGTTCCGCAAAATCCTTGACGAAGGTGAAGCTGGTGATAACGTAGGTCTATTGCTTCGTGGTATAGATAAAGATGAAATCCGTCGTGGTATGGTTATTGCTAAACCAGGTTCGGTACATCCTCACAAAAAATTCGAAGCTACAGTTTACGTATTGAAGAAAGAAGAAGGTGGACGTCATACTCCATTTGGAAACAGATATCGTCCTCAATTCTATTTCAGAACTACTGACGTAACAGGTGAAATCACTTTACCAGAAGGACGCGAAATGGTTATGCCTGGTGATAACTTAACTATTACTGTTGAGTTGATTTCGGAAATCGCTTTGAACGAAAACTTGCGTTTTGCTATCCGTGAAGGTGGTAGAACAGTAGGTTCAGGTCAGGTAACTAAAATTATTGAATAATAATTAAATCTTATAGGCAAGGGTACGGCTCTTGCCTATACAGGGGCATAGTTTAAGGGCAGAATAGTGGTCTCCAAAACCATTGATGGGAGTTCGAATCTCTCTGCCCCTGCGAATAAAAAATAACAACGATGTCAAGAGTAAGTAATTACATAAAATCTAGCTATGACGAGTTAGTAAATAAAGTGTCATGGCCATCGATGCAAGAGCTACAAAGTAGTGCTATAGTGGTAGCTGTAGCAGCTTTAATTTTTGCGATTATAGTGTTCATAATGGACTTTGTCTTTGGAGCACAAAATATGGAATGGAGAGGCATCTTAGGATACTTTTATGAAATATTCAAATAATGATTTCTTGTAAGCTTTATTGTCTTGCTTCCCAATATCGATAAACAAAACACCGTTTATTGAGGCAGTAAAGTGAAATTGTTATTGTAGGTATTTTTTGAGTATATAGATAATTACTATAATTTTTCAAGTCAAGGACATGAGTGAATTAGTGAAAAAATGGTATGTATTGAAGGCTATTAGTGGAAAGGAAAACAAAGCTAAGGAGTACATTTTGAATGAAGTGTCTAAATTAGGTTTGCAAGAGTACGTTTCGCAAGTATTGGTTCCTACAGAAAAAGTATATTCTATTCGTAATGGGAAAAAGGTTATTAAAGAGAGAAATTATTTTCCAGGATATGTTATGGTGGAAGCTGCTTTGGTTGGGGAAATAGTGCATATTATTCAAAATATTCCCAATGTTATTGACTTTATACGTGAGCGAGATGGAAGTCCTGTTCCCATGCGTCAAGATGAAGTAAATCGTCTTTTAGGAAACATTGACGAGATGAATGAGATTGGCGAAGGAATGAGTGATCCATATATTGTGGGAGAATCGGTGAAGGTTATTGATGGTCCTTTCAATAGTTTCAGTGGAATTGTAGAGGAGGTGAATTTAGAGAAGAAAAAAATGGTCGTAATGGTCAAAATTTTTGGACGTAAAACACCTTTGGAGTTGAATTTTGCTCAAGTAGAAAAGGAATAGTAATATCAAAGTAATTAAATTATAAAATTAAAATTTAGCATTAATCAAAAATGGCAAAAGAAGTTGCAGGATTGATCAAATTGCAAATCAAAGGTGGTGCTGCAAATCCTTCACCTCCGGTAGGACCGGCATTAGGTGCAAAGGGAGTTAACATCATGGAGTTTTGTAAACAGTTCAATGCACGTACGCAAGATATGGCAGGAAAAATAACTCCTGTTATTATTACTGTTTACAAAGATAAATCATTTGATTTTGTAATCAAAACGACCCCTGTTGCAATCCAATTAAAGGAAGCTGCAAAAATTAAAAGTGGTTCTGCCGAACCAAATAGAAATAAAGTTGCTTCTGTTACTTGGGAACAGGTACGTCAAATTGCAGAGGTGAAAATGCCTGACTTAAACTGTTTCACTATTGAATCAGCTATGAGTATGGTAGCCGGAACTGCAAGAAGTATGGGTATCACTGTTACGGGTGAAAATCCTTTCGCTAAATAATTAAAGTTAAAAAACAACATGGCAAAACTATCTAAAAAACAAAAAATTGCTTTAGCAAAAGTCGACAAAACTAAAGTTTATTCTTTAGAAGAAGCTGTATCAGTTGTAAAAGATATTACTTATACAAAGTTTGATGCTTCTGTTGATATCGATGTGCGCTTAGGAGTAGATCCTCGTAAAGCCAATCAAATGGTACGCGGTAGCGTTACATTGCCTCACGGAACAGGAAAAACAGTTAGAGTATTAGTTTTATGTACTCCTGATAAAGAAGAAGAAGCTAAAGCAGCCGGAGCTGATTATTATGGCTTAGATGATTATATCGCTAAAATAAAAGGCGGTTGGACGGATGTAGATGTTATAATTACCATGCCAAGTGTAATGCCTAAAGTTGGAGCATTAGGAAAAATATTAGGTCCTAGAGGCTTAATGCCTAATCCCAAAACAGGTACTGTTACTATGGAAGTCGGTAAAGCCGTACAAGAAGCTAAAGCAGGTAAAATTGACTTCAAAGTTGACAAATTTGGTATCATTCATACAGCAGTAGCAAAAACATCATTCGACAACGAGAAAATCGTAGAAAATGCTCGTGAAGTATTACAAGCGATATTAAAATTGAAACCTTCTGCTGCGAAAGGTACTTATATGAAGAGTATTTATATCTCTAGTACAATGAGTCCTGGAATAAAAGTAGATACTAAATCGGTTAGCTTATAAACAGTAAAAAGTAAATTTTCGAAGACATTATGAGAAAAGAACAGAAAGCCCAACTAATAGATTCTCTATACGAACAAGTTTCGAGCTATCCTCATCTCTATATAGCAGATATTGGAGGTTTGGATTCTGTACAAACAAGCAAATTGCGCCGTTTGGCTTTTCGTAGAGAAGTAAAATTAGTTGTCGTTAAAAACACTTTGCTTATAAAAGCATTGGAAAAGACAGGTGTTGATTACTCTGAATTATATCCTGTTATCAAAGGCGAAACTGCGATAATGCTTTCGAACTCCAATAATGCTCCTGCTAAACTTATTAAAGAGTTTAGAGCTTCAGCAGCAAAACCTATTTTGAAAGGTGCTTATGTAGAAGAATCATTCTATGTTGGTGACGAAAACTTGGAAACATTAGTAAATATCAAATCCAAGAACGAACTTATTGCAGATATTGTCGCTCTTCTTCAATCACCAATCAAAAATGTTGTTTCTGCGTTGCAATCAGGAGGCAACACATTATCAGGTGTTCTAAAAACTTTATCGGAAAAACCCGAATAATAAGATGTGTAAAGCATCGAGAAAAGAAAATAAATTGTAAAACATAAAAAAAACAATAAAGATCATGGCAGATATTAAAGTTCTTGCTGAACAATTAGTAAACCTTACAGTTAAAGAAGTAAAAGAATTAGCTGACGTATTAAAAGAAGAATATGGTATTGAACCTGCTGCTGCTGCAGTTGCAGTTGCTGCTGCTCCTGCTGCTGCTGGTGCTGCTGAAGAAGAAAAAACATCTTTTGATGTTATTTTGAAATCAGCTGGTGCTCAAAAATTAGCTGTAGTAAAATTAGTAAAAGACTTGGCTAGTTTAGGTTTGAAAGAAGCTAAAGAATTAGTAGATGCTGCTCCTAAGCCAATAAAAGAAGGCGTTTCTAAAGATGAAGCTGAAGCTTTGAAAAAATCTTTGGAAGAAGCTGGTGCAGAAGTTGAAATCAAATAACATAGCGTTGTTTGTATACTCTAAGGAATAGGGCTTCCGATATATTCGGAAAGCCTATTCCTTATTGTTATTTAATTTAGTTTGTAGTTTCTAAAACCATAAAAGATAATATAACCTTGGCAAATAATAACCCCACAGTAGTAAATTTTGCATCTGTTCGCAAATTTGATTATCCTGATTTTTTGGATATTCAGTTAAAGTCTTTTAGAGATTTTTTTCAAATAGAAACAAATCCAGATAATCGTATAAATGAAGGTTTGTATAAAGTTTTTAATGAGAATTTCCCCATATCAGATGCTAGAAATAATTTTGTATTAGAATTTCTTGATTATTTTATAGATCCACCTCGTTACACTATAGAAGAGTGCATCGAAAGGGGGTTGACTTATAGTGTTCCATTAAAAGCGAAACTGAAACTTTATTGTACTGATCCTGAACATGAGGAATTTGAAACAATTGTACAAGATGTTTATTTGGGAATGATTCCATATATGACACCCAAGGCAACATTTGTTATAAATGGTGCCGAGCGTGTTGTCGTTTCTCAACTACATCGTTCTCCAGGTGTATTTTTTGGGACGTCTTTTCATTCTAATGGAACTCAACTTTATTCAGCACGAATCATTCCGTTTAAAGGTTCTTGGATGGAGTTCACGACAGATATAAACAATGTGATGTATGCTTATATCGATCGTAAAAAAAAGTTGCCAATAACAACACTTTTGAGGGCTATCGGTTTTGAGACAGATAAAGAGATTTTGGATATTTTCAATCTTGCTGAAGAAATTAAGGTTTCTCGTACTAATTTGAAGAGAGTAATTGGTCGTAAATTGGCCGCTAGAGTTGTTGATGCATGGATTGAAGATTTCGTAGATGAGGATACGGGTGAAGTTGTTTCGATGGAGCGTACAGAAGTTATCATTGAAAGATCCGTAGAATTGACAGAAGAGCATATTGAAAAAATTCTTGAACTTGATGTAAAGACGATATTAGTACATACCGAAAAAGATGATTCGCTAGATTATTCGGTTATTTTTAATACATTGCAAAAAGATACAGCAAATAATGCCAAGGAAGCTGTTGAATATATATACCGTCAGTTGAGAAGTGCGGAACCGCCAGATGAAGAAACTGCACGTGGTATTATAGAAAAATTATTTTTCTCTGATAAACGTTATGATTTGGGGGACGTTGGTCGTTATCGAATAAATACTAAATTGAATCTTACTGTACCCTCTGATGTTCGAGTATTGACAAAAGAAGATATTACTTCTATCATAAAATATTTGATAGAGTTGATTAACTCTAAGGCTGAGTTTGATGATATTGATCACTTAAGTAATCGTCGTGTACGTACTGTAGGTGAGCAGTTGTCTGCTCAATTTGGTGTTGGTTTGGCTCGTATGTCAAGAACTATTAGGGAGCGTATGAATGTCCGTGATAATGAGGTTTTTACTCCGACGGATTTGATTAATGCGAAGACGTTGTCATCTGTTATTAATTCGTTTTTTGGAACAAATCAGTTATCACAATTTATGGATCAAACAAATCCATTGGCAGAGATAACTCATAAACGTCGTATATCGGCTTTGGGTCCTGGAGGTATATCTAGAGATCGAGCTGGATTTGAGGTGCGTGACGTACACTATACACATTATGGTCGATTGTGTACTATAGAAACGCCAGAAGGTCCTAATATTGGATTGATATCTTCTTTATGTGTACATGCTCGTATTAATCGTTTAGGATTTATAGAGACACCATATCAACGAGTTGTTGACGGAAAAGTTCAAATTTCAGAAGAACCAATATATTTCACGGCAGAGGAAGAAGGAAACCAAATAGTAGCACAAGCAAGTACTAAGCAAAGTAATGATGGTACTATTGTCGTAGATAAGGTTAAGGCTCGTAATTTGGCAGACTTTCCGATTGTTGCTCCTGAAAATGTGAATTTGATTGATGTTGCATCAAATCAGATAGCATCAATAGCAGCATCTTTGATTCCTTTTTTGGAACATGATGATGCTAACCGTGCATTGATGGGATCGAACATGATGCGTCAAGCTGTACCTTTGTTAAATCCTGAAATTCCAATAGTTGGAACAGGTATAGAAAAGTCAGTAGCAGAAGATTCTAGAGTATTATTGAATTCTCTAGGCGATGGAATCGTAGAATCAGTAGATGCTACAAAAATTGTAATACGACATACGCGTGATGAAAAAGAACGCTTAGTAAGTTTTGATGAAGATATAAAAACTTATAATCTTACAAAATATCAAAGAACAAATCATAGTACTGCTATTAACTTGAGACCTATTGTTACGAAAGGTCAAAAGGTTACGAAAGGTCAGGTATTATGTGAAGGATATGCTACTCAAAATGGTGAATTGGCCTTAGGACGCAATTTGATGGTAGCTTTTATGCCTTGGAAAGGATATAACTATGAGGATGCTATTGTTATTTCTGAAAAGGTTGTTCGCGAGGATATTTTTACTTCGGTTCATGTGGAAGAGTTTACACTTGAAGTTCGTGAAACGAAACGGGGTGTAGAAGAATTGACTCGTGACATTCCGAATGTGAGCAATGATGCTACTAAGGATTTGGATGAAAATGGTATTATAAGAGTTGGTGCTGAGGTAAAAGAAGGTGATATATTGGTCGGAAAGATTACTCCAAAAGGAGAATCAGATCCAACGCCTGAAGAGAAATTATTGCGTGCGATATTTGGTGATAAAGCTGGTGATGTAAAAGATGCTTCTTTGAAAGTACCTCCATCAGTACAAGGTGTTGTTGTTGGAAAGCGTTTGTTCACTCGCATGATAAAGGATAGAAAGGCAAGAGCGAGAGATAAGGATATTATTGCTGAGTTGGATAGAGCTTTTGAATATGACGCAGATAATTTGGAAAATAAGTTAATAGATCGTTTGTTAGTAATATTAACAGGTAAAGTGTCTAATGGCGTTTATACAAACTTTAGAGAAGAAATTGTTCCTAAAAAAGCCAAATTTACTCACAAGATTCTGAAAGCTATAGATTATACTATAATTAGTCCAAATAAATGGACTACTGATCAGGAAACCAATGAGTTGATAAAAGAATTATTAAATAACTATAATATTAAGTATCGTGAAATATTAGGTCGCTATACTCGAAATAAGTTTTCTGCTACAGTCGGAGATGATTTGCCAAGTGGAATAGTTCAAATGGCAAAAGTTTATGTGGCAAATAAACGTAAGTTGCGTATTGGTGATAAGATGGCTGGTCGTCATGGTAACAAAGGTATTGTATCAAAGATAGTTCGTGCTGAAGATATGCCATTCTTAGCTGATGGAACTCCTGTAGATATCGTTTTGAATCCATTAGGAGTACCTTCTCGTATGAACTTAGGTCAGATTTATGAGACTGTATTGGGTTGGGCTGGAAAGAAACTGAACAAGCGTTTCCAGACTCCTATTTTTGATGGGGCATCATTAGATCAAATAAATGCTTATATGAGAGAAGCCGGTTTGCCAGAAAATGGTAGGACTTATTTGTATGATGGAGAGACTGGTGAACGTTTTGACCAGCCTGCAACTGTCGGATACATTTATATGTTGAAGTTGCATCATATGATTGATGATAAGATGCATGCTCGTTCAATTGGACCATATTCATTAATTACACAACAACCATTGGGTGGTAAAGCTCAGTTTGGTGGTCAACGTTTCGGAGAAATGGAAGTATGGGCAATAGAAGCTTTTGGTGCTTCTAATATATTGCAAGAAATATTGACAGTAAAATCAGATGATGTTGTGGGACGTGCCAAAACTTATGAATCAATAGTGAAAGGTGATAATATGCCAACACCTGGAACTCCAGAATCGTTTAATGTGTTGGTACATGAATTACGTGGTTTAGGTTTGGAAGTAACTTTTAAATAATCACGAGAATAAATTTTAATTTCAAACAAGTAAGGATTATGGCTTTTAAAAAAGATATACAGATAAAGAATGATTTTTCGTCGATGACTATAAGTTTAGCTTCTCCTGAATCAATTTTAGAGCGTTCAATGGGAGAGGTTACAAAGCCAGAGACAATAAATTATCGTACATATAAACCTGAAAGAGACGGATTATTTTGTGAGAGAATATTTGGACCGGTAAGAGATTGGGAATGTCATTGTGGAAAATATAAACGTATTCGTTATAAAGGTATAGTTTGTGATCGTTGTGGTGTAGAAGTTACTGAAAAGAAAGTACGACGTGAACGTATGGGACATATTTCGTTAGTTGTTCCTATTGCTCACATTTGGTTTTTCCGTTCTTTGCCAAACAAGATAGGTACATTGCTTGATATTCCAAGTAAAAAGTTGGAACAAGTAATTTATTACGAAAAATATGTAGTCGTTCAGCCTGGATGTGCTGCTAATTTAGAAATGCCGGTTAAGCGTTTGGATTTGCTTACTGAAGAGGAATACTATAATATAGTAGAACAATTGCCCGAAGGAGCTACTCAATTAGATGATAGTGATCCAAATAAATTTGTGGCGATGATGGGTGCTGAAGCATTAGAAATATTGTTGAAAGATTTGGATTTGGATAAAATTTCATACGAACTTAGAGACAAGGCAAACAAAGAAACTTCAAATCAAAGAAAGCAAGATGCTCTTAAACGTTTGAATATTGTTGAGTCTTTCCGTGAAGCTCAAACACGTATGGAAAATCGTCCTGAATGGATGATTATGAAGGTTATCCCTGTTACTCCACCAGAATTACGACCTCTAGTTCCTCTTGATGGTGGTCGGTTCGCTACGTCTGATTTAAATGAATTATATCGTAGAGTAATTATACGAAATAATCGTTTGAAGAGATTGGTAGAGATAAAAGCACCTGAAGTTATTATGCGTAATGAAAAACGTATGTTGCAGGAGTCTGTAGATTCTCTATTGGATAATTCTAGAAAAGTAAGTTCTGTAAAAACAGAGTCAAATAGAGCTCTTAAATCTTTATCCGATAGTTTGAAAGGAAAGCAAGGTCGTTTTCGTCAAAATTTGTTGGGTAAGCGTGTAGATTACTCGGGTCGTTCTGTTATTGTTGTAGGTCCGGAACTTAAATTGCATGAATGTGGTTTACCTAAAGAGATGGCATCGGAACTTTTTAAACCATTCGTTATAAGAAAAATGTTAGAACGTGGTATTGTAAAAACCGTGAAGTCTGCGAAAAGAATGGTTGACAGAAAGGATCCTATTGTTTGGGAAATATTAGAAAACATATTAAAAGGACATCCAATTCTTTTGAACCGTGCTCCTACATTGCACCGTTTGGGTATTCAAGCTTTCCAACCTAAAATTATAGAAGGAAAGGCTATTCGTTTGCATCCATTGGTATGTACCGCGTTCAATGCGGACTTCGATGGTGACCAAATGGCTGTTCATGTACCTCTTGGAAATGCAGCGGTTATGGAGGCTCAGATGTTGATGTTGGCTTCGCATAATATTTTGAATCCTGCTAATGGTACTCCGATCACAGTTCCTTCGCAGGACATGGTCTTGGGATTGTACTATATGACAAAACCACGTAAGAGTGAGCCTGAAAATCCTGTATTGGGGGAAGGAATGAAGTTTTATTCGGAAGAAGAAGCGATTATTGCATATAACGAGAAACGTGCTTCACTCCATGCTTGTGTAACTGTAAGAATAAATAATAAAGGAAGAGTTGAGAAGATAGATACAACGATAGGTCGTATTCTGTTTAATCAAGTTGTTCCTAAAGAATATGGTTATATCAATGAAGTGTTGGGTAAAAAATCACTTCGTGATATTATTGGGAATATATACAAAATATGCGGTAATGCTGCTACTGCCAAGTTTCTTGATGATATTAAGGAGATGGGATATAAGATGGCATTCCGTGGAGGTTTGTCGTTCAATTTGAGTGATGTTATTATTCCTCCTATCAAAGAAGAGTTGATAGCTCAAGCTAATGCCGAAGTAGAGGAAGTTATTGCTAACTACTCTATGGGGTTGATTACAAATAATGAACGTTATAATCAGGTTATTGATATTTGGACTGATACAAATGCAAGATTGACGGATACTGTAATGAAACGGTTGTCTTCTGACAATCAAGGTTTCAACTCTGTATATATGATGTTGGATTCTGGAGCTCGTGGATCTAAAGAACAGATTCGTCAGTTGTCAGGTATGCGTGGTCTTATGGCTAAACCTCAGAAAGCTGGGGCTACAGGTAATGAAATCATCGAAAATCCGATTATCTCTAACTTTAAAGAAGGTTTGTCGGTGTTAGAGTACTTTATCTCTACTCACGGTGCTCGTAAGGGTTTGGCGGATACTGCTATGAAAACAGCGGATGCTGGTTACTTGACACGTCGTATGGTTGATGTAGCTCATGATGTTATTATATCAGAAGAAGATTGTGGTACACTTCGTGGATTACCAACCACAGCGTTGAAGAAGAATGAAGAAATAGTTCAATCGTTGGCTGAGCGTATCTTGGGTCGTACTTCGGTTCATGATATTTATCATCCTCAGACAGGTGAACTTATAGCTTTGGCTGGTGAAGAATTGACAGAAGAAATATGTGATAAGATAGAAAATTCACCTATAGAAGAAGTTGAAATCCGTTCGGTTCTCACTTGTGAATCAAGACAAGGTGTGTGTGCAAGGTGTTATGGTCGTAATTTGGCAACTGGTAAAATGGTTCAAAAGGGTGAAGCTGTTGGTGTTATCGCAGCTCAATCAATTGGAGAGCCTGGTACTCAGTTGACATTGCGTACGTTCCACGTCGGTGGTGTTGCAGGTGGAAACGTGGGTTCTGTATCTAAGATTGAAGCAAAATATGTGGGACGTCTTGAGATTGATGAACTTCGTTGTGTAGCATATAAAACTGATTCAGGTGAACAATATGATATAGTAATAGGTCGTTCAGCTGAAATGAGAATAGTTGACGAGCGTACGGACATTACTCTTGCATCGGCTTTAATACCATATGGTGCTAAACTATACAAACATGTTGGAGATATAGTTAATCCAGGAGATGTTATTGCAGATTGGGATGCTTACAATGCAGTTATATTAACTGAAGTTGACGGTCGTATTTCATTTGAAAATGTAGTAGAAAACGTTACATATCGTGTAGAATCGGATGAACAAACAGGTTTGACAGAAAAGGTTGTTATTGAATCTCGTCAGAAGGCTAAGAATCCAACGATCTGTATCAAGAATGATGATGGTGAGGTATTGAAAGTATATGACTTGCCTGTACATGCTCATATTATGGTGGAAGAAGGTGTACGCCTTAAAGCTGGTGATATCATGGTTAAGATACCACGCTCGTTAGGTAAGGTAGGAGATATCACCGGAGGTTTGCCTCGTGTAACGGAATTGTTCGAAGCTCGTAATCCGTCTGATCCTGCTGTCGTAGCTGAAATAGATGGTATAGTTTCAATAGCCAAGAAGTTGAAGCGTAATAACCGTGAGATAACTATTACATCTAAGACAGGTGAAAGACGTACATATTTGATTTCTACTTCTAAACAAATTTTGGCCCAAGATAATGACTATGTAAAGGCTGGAACTCCATTGTGTGAAGGTTCTATTACTCCTGCTGATATATTGGCAGTAAAAGGTCCTATGAAGGTACAGGAGTATATTGTAAACGAAGTACAAGAAGTTTATCGTTTGCAAGGTGTAAAAATAAACGATAAACATTTTGAAGTTATTGTTCGTCAGATGATGCGTAAGGTAGAAATTGATGATCCAGGTGATACTAAGTTCCTTGAAGGAGAATTAGTAAATAAGATAGATTTTAGCGAAGTAAACGATTCTATATTTGGAATGAAGGTAATCGAGGATAAGGGTGACTCAGATTGCGAAAATGGTCAAATTATCTCGGCTCGTAAACTACGCGACGAAAATTCGTTGTTGAAGCGGAGGGATAAACGTGCTATTGTGGCTCGAGATGCTAAACCTGCTACTGCTCGTCAGGTATTGCAAGGTATTACTCGTGCTTCACTTCAAACCAAGAGTTTCATTTCTGCTGCATCGTTCCAAGAGACTACTAAGGTGCTTACAGATGCTGCTATTAATGCCAAAGTTGATTACTTACAAGGTATGAAAGAAAATGTAATTGTAGGTCACTTAATACCAGCTGGTACAGGTTTGCAAGAATATCGTGGTATTATTGTTGGAGACAAAAACGATATGGCAAGGAGAATGAATAACAATAGATAGTGAATGTTTAAATATACATAAACTGAAAAAATAATCGGAGCGTGAATAAACAATGGTTGCGGTTCCGATTATTTTTTTACCCTTTTGATATGAAACGGTATTAAAATAATATGGAAGATATGAATAATCAAAAAGAGTTAGATGTGGAGATAAATCCTGAAGTAGCAGGAGGTGTGTATTCTAATATGGCGGTGATTTCGCATTCGAATACTGAATTTGTCACAGATTTTTTGCAGATGTTGCCCGGATTTCCAAAGGCAAGAGTAAGTGCGAGGATTATACTTACACCATTTCATGCCAAACGATTGTTAAATGCTTTGGCTGATAACATTGAGAAATATGAATCAGTACATGGTCGGATACCAGACAGTATGAATGAGAATAATTATAATACAATTACCCCATTGGCAAAAGCTTAATGGGGTAATTTTTCTTGTCGATTATACTATGTATTAATATCGCAATATTGGGATAACCCGTTATTGGTTGGACTAAAATTACCGAATATTTTGCATGAACACATAATTTCAGGCAATTTCTAAAATATCACAATCAGTGAAATAAATTTATATTACGAGGTATATTTATCTACGTCGCATAGTAGCTCCATCGGCATCAGGAGGAATTTTTAGCTACATAGTAATGGATTTTGAAACGATATATTATTTGTAATAAATGATATATGTTATACTCATTATGCCGTGATGTAAAATAATTGAGAATAGATATGTGATTTAATTCATCCAATGGGTTAGGATAGTTTTGGAAAACATCTATACTTAGTTTTAAAATCACCTAGGTTAGGACTTTTAATTAACGTGCTTATGTATGGGATTTGTAATGTTAATGTATATATTTATTTTGGATAGATATGGAGATATTTTTGTGTATTATTCCAATAAAATATGTACATTTGCAACTAGTATATAAACGAGTATTAATAATATAAAACTTTTAGATATAGTATGTTATCTGCAATAAGAAAAATAGGAAATGTATTGAAGACTCGCAAATTTTGGATTGAGTTGTTTATTATGACTGTTGGAATGATGGTGACGGCATGTGCTGTTTATTATTTTCTTGTACCAAGTAAGCTTATTATTGGTACTATTTCTGGGCTTTCGATAGTTATAAGCGGTGTGTCGGAAAGTTTGTTTGGAGTCGCTTTGTCGGTATCAACAGTTATATTGGTTATCAATGCACTGTTGCTTGTGCTAGCATATTTTCTAATAGGTAAAGAGTTTGGTATAAAAACCGTTTATACAGCTCTTATACTTGGTCCTTTGATGAGAGTGTTGGAAACGTACTTTCCGTACGAAAACTTTATACAGCCTGATGCACAGATACCTTCAGTGATGGGCGATATATGGTTTGACCTTGTATGTTTTGTATTATTGCTGAGTGCTGCACAAACGGTTCTGTTCAAGATAAATGCTAGTACCGGAGGATTAGATATATTGGCCAAAATAGTAAATAAATACTTGCATTTCGATATAGGTGCTTCGGTATCAGTTGCAGGTGCAATTATATGCTGTACGGCATTTGCTATCAATCCATTTCATATGGTGGTTATAGGTCTTATAGGTACTTGGATTAATGGTTTAGTAGTGGATTTCTTTACTGCAGGTCTGAACTCTAAAAAGCGTGTATGTATTATTTCATCGCAGCATGAAAGACTTAAGGATTTCATTATTCACGATCTTGTTCGTGGTGTTACATTATATGAGGTTACAGGTGGATATAGCAATGAAAAGAAGGTAGAAATAGAGGCTCTATTGAACAAGGACGAGTTTACTCGCTTGATGAAACTTATAAATGATGAGAGTATTGACGCTTTTGTAACGGCTGGTAATGTAAGTGAGGTGTATGGTTTTTGGCTTACCAAAAAGGAGAAAGACAATATCCGTAGAAAAATATAAAGATATACGATGTGTTAGTTGTCACATTTCTTTTTTACCGGCAGTAATACTTTATAAGTCCGTCAATGGGAGATTGGTGGGTGGATGCAATGTCTATTCCATAATTTTGTGCAACCGTGGATATATCGCTGGAAAAGTAATGTGCAATTGAACCAACGAGATGTAATGGGTATGAGTGATATTCTGGATATTGGATTACCTGTTCTTCGAAAAAAGAACTAAATGCTACGTGTAGCAATTCTTTTACAAATGCCTCTTGTCGGTGATTGTATGCAAATGGCGCAAATGAAGCTAAAAATCTATTGGGAAAAGGTTGGTTGTATAGGTGGTGTAGAAAGTATGAAGTATCGTAGGGATATTGTTCAGCGAAAGCATTGCGCAGTTCTGTAGGCATAGTGTTGCGTAAATAAGCTTTTAGAAGTAACTTTCCAATATGGTTGCCTGAGCCCTCGTCGCATAGGGTGTAGCCTAATGCAGCAATGTTTCTTACTATTATCCCATCACTATATACACACGAGTTTGAGCCTGTGCCAAGTATGCCCACTATACCGCTATCAGTACCACATGAGCCTATACATGCTCCCAGAATATCAGTATTTATATCAATAATGGAATCAGGAAATATCCGAGTTAGAGCTAACTTTATTTTTTCTTTACCAACATTGCTACTACATCCTGCACCGTAGAAGTATATTGATTCTAGTGGCTCGCTATTTATAGTTGCTAATTTAGATAGCAGTATTTGCGATATATCTATTATGTCTTTGTCTGTGACAAAATTTGGATTCATACCAGAAGTATGGATTTTTTGTATATCCATACTTCTACATATGAAGCACCAAAGTGTTTTGGTAGATCCGCTATCGACTATAGCTATCATTGATTGTATATTATTCTATTGTCCAAGTAGCACCATCTTTTCCATCTTTTATGGATACACCAAGCTTTTGCAATTCATCGCGTATGCGGTCTGATGTTGTCCAATCCTTTTGGCTCTTGGCTTGCTGGCGAACATCTAATATCATAGATATAAGTCCGTCTAGAAGTACGGTGTTGTCGCCTGACTGCTCATCTTTTAAACCAAGTATGTCGAACACAAAAGTATTGAATATAGATTTTAGTTCGTCTATGTCGGCTTGTGTAAGTGTTTCTTTCTTGTCGTTTGCAGAGTTGATAACTTTCGTTATATCAAATAGGTGAGCAATAAGTATAGGACTGTTCAAGTCGTCGTTCATTGCATCGTAGCATTTTTGGCGATATTCGCTTACATTTACCGATGATGTTTTTGCCGGCTGTAGTTTTTGCAACGTTTTATATGCTTGCATTAGTCTGCCAAAGCCTTTCTCGGCTGCTTGCAACGCTTCGTTTGAGAAATCCACAGTACTGCGGTAATGTGCTTGAAGGATAAAGAAACGTATTGTCATCGGGCTGTAGGCCTTCTCTAACATATTGTGACTGCCTTCGAAGAATTCTCCTAGTGTGATGAAATTACCTAACGATTTACCCATCTTTTGTCCGTTGATGGTGATCATGTTGTTGTGCATCCAATATTTGCAAGGTCCGTGGCCTGTTATACCGGTCTGTTGTGCAATTTCCGACTCATGATGTGGGAAAAGTAAATCCATACCACCGCCATGTATATCGAAAGTTTCGCCAAGGTATTTGGTGCCCATAGCTGTACACTCAGTGTGCCATCCGGGGAACCCTACACCCCATGGAGAGTTCCATCTCATTATATGTTCGGGACTGGCATTTTTCCATAAGGCAAAGTCGGCAGTATTGTGTTTTTCCGACTGTCCGTCAAGTTCTCTTGTGGTTGATAACAACTCGTCGATCACTCTACCTGATAGGCATCCGTATTTGCCGGTAGCATCGTTGTATTTGCGAACATCGAAATATACCGAGCCATTGGATTCGTATGCATAACCGGCTTCTAGCAATTTTTCCACCACTTCGATTTGTTCTATTATATGGCCCGAAGCACGAGGTTCGATACTAGGACGTTTTACGTTCAAAACATCCATAGCAGTGTGATAGCGGTCAGTATAATATTGTGCTACTTCCATGGGTTCAAGTTTTTCCAAACGAGCTTTTTTGGCTATCTTATCCTCACCCTCGTCGGCATCATGCTCAAGATGTCCAACGTCGGTAATGTTTCTTACATAGCGAACTTTGTATCCTAAGTGTTGTAAGTAACGAAATACCAAGTCAAAAGTAATAGCTGGGCGAGCATGTCCCAAGTGGGCATCGCCATATACTGTAGGGCCACATACATACATGCCTACAAATGGTGCATGCAAAGGCTCAAAAACTTCTTTTTTGCGTGACAGTGTGTTGTAAACAACCAATTTGTTTTCCATAGGATATATATTAATTTATTATTAATCAGTGTGATATAGCGTTGTTGAATATTCTATATCTTATGCAAATATACGCAAACTATTTCAATAATACCAATAATAGTTATTGCCAATGTTCAAAGAATGCTTCTTCATTAGTTGGAGGAGTTGGGTGTGGGAATATTTTATAAAGTGTTAAATACCCGTTGGTTGAATAAATTCTTTCTTTGTGTCAATGTATATGTGATACATTTCTGTACTATTGCTTGTAGTTGACATATTAGTGAACATCCATAACCCAATGCCGTATATATAACAATGGGCTGTTTCTATACTGAAACAATTATACGTGCTATTCAGGAAGTTATGAGGAGCGCCTGCCTGCTCGATATCTTGCATTTTTTTTGCAAAAAAAATCAATTTTATTTTGCCGGTTCGGAAAATCTACGTACGTTTGTATTGCTTTTGGTTATGAGATATAAAAGATAATGCTGCAGTTTGTCTTAGTTCATATCAAGAAACAATTCTTGATTTAAATTATATGCGGAATGTTGAAAATTGAATACAAACAAAGGTCAATGACAAAGATTGACATAGATGAGAAAGAACATAAATATGTTCTAGACCTAGTGCTCTCGAGAGCTGTCTTCGAGAAAGAGACAATAGAGTTTGCCACAAATACCCGATATGTAACCTACAATGGTTAAAGTTGTATCAAGATATAAAACGATTAGAGTGTTCAAGCAGATGTGTTATTTTGGGCATCGATTTTGTTGAATCGACGCCTTTTTTTATTTTCCACGGCTTGCAATCCTTGCAATTTCGAGTCGACTCGAATGCGTCGCCGAGTCGACTGGTTGAGGGTATAGGAGTCGACTCCGCGACGCCGCCGACTCGACTCGAATGCTCCGCCGACTCGACTGGTTGTAGGTATAGGAGTCGACTACGCGACGCCACTGACTCGACTCGCCGACGTTGCGGACTCGACTCGCCGAAATCATCCACCACTCAGCACATATTTCCTATCCAAAACGCCCACACTTCCTACCTGTAACCATGTAGTTTACACCCAAAACTCCCATACTTTTGACCTCTAACCCGCAGGGTTACGAAACGGAAGTATAATACTTGGAAAAAGCAAGAATAAAATTCTTTTGTTAAAATCCCGTTTATTCCGAAAATAGTTGTAACTTTGCACTGATAAAGAATATAATTCAGCCAATGGGTTGTTTCTATTTTTTTATAGGTGTTAGGTGGGTGTGCATAATGGGTTTTGAGGGTATTTGTTGGTGTTATTATTTGCTTTTTTATCTCTTCTGAGGTATAAAAATGGAAACTCATAAAGATTTTTGCTAAAAAAACTAGAGATAGTATTTGTTTGTTTTAATTATTTTTATACCTGAAAATTAGGATGATACTGTATGTGTTGATGTGTGGATTCTAGTTAAATATAGTGAAAATACGTAAAATAATGTATTCAAACTTGAATTATTCTGAATAAATGTGTAATTTTGCAAAGCGTTAAAACATTGATTATTGATAAAAAACTATAATATAAATGAGTGCAGAAAGAAGATATTGCTTAGCAATAAACCCTGGTGCAACAAGCACAAAGGCATCGGTATATGATGGCGAAACAGAAGTGTTTACAGAAAATATCAAACACCCTATCGAAGAAATCAAACAATTTGCCGAAATAGCAGATCAATTTGATTATCGCAAAAATACTATTTTGGACATGTTGAAGAAACATGGCATTGATGTAAAAGATATTGCCATAGTAGTAGGTCGCGGAGGTTTGACCAAACCTTGCGAATCGGGTATTTACCGTGTAAACGACAAAATGTTGGAAGAATGTCGTGCAGGTATTCAAGGTAAGCATGCATGTAACCTCGGTTCGTTGATAGCAGATAGTATAGCCAAAGAAATTGGTTTGGAAGCTTCCTATATTGCCGACCCCGGAATCGTTGATGAAAGACCTGAGGTTGCAAAAATATCGGGACATCCTGTATTTGACCTAAATCCTGAATATGAAGGTGTAATATGGCACTGCTTGAATCAAAAAATGACTGCCAAGTTGTATGCTCGTGAACAAGGTAAGAGATATGAAGATATGAACCTTATAATTGCCCACATGGGTGGTGGTGTATCAGTAGGTATCCACAGCCATGGTAAGGTAATTGAAGTAAACAGAGCATTATGTGGATTGGGAGCGATGTCCACTACTCGTGCCGGTTCTATCAACTCTAGTAAATTGGTAGAAGTATGTTTCAGTGGAAAATATACTAAGCAAGAAATTATAAAGATGATTACAGCCGAAGGTGGTTTTGTAGCTTACTTGGGAACAAATGATGCATACGAAGTAGAGGTAAAAGCATTGGAAGGTGATGAAAAATGTAAACTTATGGTTGATGCATTCTGCTATCAAGTAAGTTTGGAAATAAGTCGTTTGGCTGCTACAGTGAAAGGTAAAGTTGATGCCATATTGCTTACTGGTGGTATTGCATACAGCAAACCATGGATGGCTCAAATAGCCGAACATGTTGATTGGATAGCTCCTGTGGCTGTTTATAAAGGAGAAAATGAAATGTTGGCCTTGGCTATGTGTGGTAAAGAAGTTCTAGACGGAACAGCTGAAATAAAAACACTACAAAGATAATATTCCTATGAAGAAGATATTTCTTGTGGCAGCATTAGTACTTCCATTGCTTACTAATGCTCAATCCAAAAAGGTGGAGTTGAATACTTTCGAAGATTCGTTGTCATATGCAGTAGGTTGCGATATTGCCAATGGATTACAACAATTACCTGTCGATTATCACATACTTACCCAAGCAATGTTGGATTTTTCGAAAGGTGAAAGCAGATTTAGTGAAGAAGAAGTAAAGAAAGTACTGAACGAATTGCAACTACGTCAGCAGAAGCACATGGAAAACGAGGCCCAAAAGAATATCGAAACAGGTAAAAAATTCTTAGAAGAGAATCGTAATAGTAAATCGGTATATGAAACTCCATCGGGCTTGCAGTACAAAGTGATAGAACAAGGAAAAGGTAACAAGCCTACTGCTACCGATAAAGTGAGATTTCACTATAGAGGAACATTGCTTGATGGTACACAGTTTGACAGTTCTTATGACCGTGGACAACCTCTTGTAGGAGAAGTAAATCGTTTTATTGCCGGATGGGTTGAAGGTATGCAGTTGATGACAGAAGGTTCTAAATATATATTTTATATACCGAGTCATTTAGGATATGGTAACTTTCCTGCCGGACAGATTCCTCCCGGATCACTGCTTATCTTCGAAGTAGAACTTATAGAAATTGTAAAGTAATATATATTGTAAAATATATTGAAGGAGAAGAAGCCCAAAGTCCTTTTGGGCTTCTTTCTGTTTTGACGAGAAAGGATAAAAATAGATTGATTATGTCGGGTAATACGATAGGTAAAATATTTCGATTCATTTCTTTTGGCGAGTCGCATGGTAAGTGTATAGGTGGTGTTATCGATGGATGCCCGTCGGGAATAAAGATAGATATCGACCGTATTGAGCATGAGTTGTCTAGACGTAAACCACAAAGCAGATTCTCAACCACACGAGTGGAAGATGATGTGGTAAATATTGTATCGGGAGTATTTGATGGTAAATCGTTGGGTACACCCATTGCGTTCTACGTGGATAACAAAGCACAACATTCCGAAGACTATGAAATACTGAAGGATACTTATCGCCCTTCACATGCCGACTATACTTATCAAGCCAAGTATGGTATAAGAGACTACCGTGGTGGCGGAAGAGCATCGGCTAGAGAAACAGTAGCCAGGGTAGTAGCCGGAAGTATTGCTAAACAATTGTTGGATCAACGAGGAATAACCATTACAGCCTATACTTCGCAGATTGGAAATGTGTGTGTTGATAGAAAATGGGAAGGTATGGATTTATCCACCAGAGATACTAACACTTTCTATTGTCCCGACGAAGATAAAGCTGATGAAATGGCTGCTCTTTTGGAAACAGTGGCAGACAATGCCGATACAGTTGGAGGTGTAGTTACTTGTGTGGTAAAAGGATGCTCTGTAGGATTGGGCGAGCCTATATTTGACAAGCTTCAAGCTTATTTGGCTCAAGCCATGATGAGCATACCTTCGGCAAAAGGTTTTGACTATGGCGATGGTTTTGAGGCTGCCTCTATGTTTGGTAGTAATAGTTTGGATTTGTTTAATGCTGATTTCTCTACAAATACCAATCATTCGGGAGGGATACAAGGTGGAATATCTAATGGCGCTGATGTAATATTTAGGGTAGCATTCAAGCCTATAGCCTCGGTAGCTCAACCTATACCCATTGTTGATGAACAAGGATATAAAAAAGTAGTGCAATTAGGCGGTCGGCACGACTGCTGTCAAGTGCCTAGAGCTGTACCAGTGGTAGAGGCAATGGCAGCATTGGTATTAGCTGATATGGTGCTTTGTTATGATGCCTACAGAAAATAAAATTATAAATCAATAAACGGAATAATAAATAAAATGTTATCTCGTTAATTATGGCAATAATGTAAAAATATAATGATAATGAGAAAAATACTGTTATTACTTACCATATGTATTCTGACCGTTTCGTGCCAAAATAATAGAGAAAGTTTTACTATTGAAGGCTATCTTAAAGGAGGTGAAGGTAAATATGTTGTTATAGAAGAGATTACTCCTTTGGAAGTGATATTTATAGACTCTGTGAAACTTGATGATAACGGAGAGTTTAAGTTCAAGTATAAGATGCCATATCGAAGTTTCTATAACGTGGTAGTGTCGCAAGAAGATTTTATTATGTTGTTGCCTAACTACAAGGAGAAGATAAAACTTACCGGTGACTATGATAATTTTTCACGCACCTATCAGTTGGTAGGCTCGCCTGAGTCGCAGTTATTATGGCAATTGAATGATTATACTATTATGGGTGTTGACCGTTTGGACTCTATAAAGATGGTGTATGATGTATTGCTCCAGAATACCGATACTAATTTTATAAAGACAGAGAAAGAACAATTGGATAGTATATATCTCAACGCTTATTATGAACAGCAAGACTTTGTTGTTCGCTTTATTCAGGAAAATAGTGGTTCACTATCGACACTTATAGCATTGTATAAGACTTTCAATACGATACCACTTATAAATCCTGAACAGGGATTTGAGTACTATGAGATGGTAAATGATGGGTTGAAGACTTCCTTGCCCGAAAATCCGCATACTTTGAATTTTGGAAATACCATGCAGAAAATGAGGTTTAAGTATGGTAGTGCACCTGGTGGTGCAACAATAACTATGGGTAACTAACCTCTTAACTTTATGCTTATGCAAGCCCGTACAAAGTTATACTTTATCTCAGATATACATCTGGGGGTGCCTCCAAACGAGAAGGAGAGGGAACTGATGTTTGTGGCATGGCTCGATTATGTGAAAGTCGATGCCAAGAAGATATTTTTGCTTGGGGATATATTTGACTTTTGGTTTTCATATAAGCATGTGGTACCTCGTGGATATGTGCGTGTGCTAGGAAAACTTGCCGAACTGTCGGATATGGGAATAGAGATACACTATGCAATAGGCAATCATGATATGTGGATATTCGATTATTTTTCCAAAGAATTGGGTATAAATGCTTATTCTGCACCATGGAGTTTTTCTTACGATGGTAAAGATTTTTTAGTTGGACATGGCGATGGATTGGGAAAGAGTGATAAGAAATACAATTTCTTGAAATTGTTGTTTGCAAGTAGGATATGTCAGAAATTATTTGCTTTATTGCATCCTTATATAGGTATGTCGTTGGCCAAGTTTTGTTCCAAACGTAGTAGATTCTCTCATTCCGAGATGGATCTAACCTATTTTGGCGATGATAAAGAGGATATCACTGTATATTGTACTAAGGCTTTGAACGATAAGCATTACGATTATTGTGTGTTCGGACATAGACATTTGTTATTGGATAGGCCTATAGGTAAAGTTACGCGGTATATCAATTTGGGAGAATGGGTTACAGCTCAGCATTATGCTGTTTATGATAACCACGATATTAGAATCGAAACTTTTTCGACAGATATCATGAATAGATAAAGATGAATAAACAAAACTACTATAAATAATATAAATATCATGGAACTTAATATAGATATTACAGCACAAGAGAATGTGCAGAAATGGTTGAATGGTAATTATGACGAAGAAACCAAAGATGCTATTCGTAAGATGATTGGCGAAAATCAGAACGAATTGAACGAGAGTTTTTATAGAAATTTGGAGTTTGGTACCGGTGGTCTTCGTGGTATTATGGGGGTAGGTACTAATCGTATGAACAAATATACTGTGGCCATGGCCACTCAAGGATTGGCAAATTATGTGCTTACTTCTTTTACGGGTGTAAAAAACATTAAGGCTGTTGTGGCATATGATTGTAGAAACAATAGTCCATTTTTTGCCAAGATTACTGCTGATGTGTTGGCTGCAAATGGTATTCATGTATATCTTTTTGACAAATTGCGTCCTACTCCGGAGCTGTCATTCGCTGTTCGTCAATTGGGATGTCAAGTTGGTGTTATGATAACAGCATCGCACAATCCAAAGGAGTATAATGGTTATAAAGCATATTGGGACGATGGTGGTCAGTTTGTGGCTCCGCACGATACTAATGTGATTGATGAAGTGTTGAAGATAAAGACTCTCGATGATATAAAGATGACAGGTGGCGAAGATAACATAGAGATAATAGGTGAGGAGATTGATAAGATATATTTGGATAGAGTAGAAAAGAATTGTCTATTGCCTGAGGTTATCCGCAGACATAATAATATCAAGATTGTATATACACCGTTGCATGGAACAGGTGTAACTTTGGTACCGGCAATATTACAACGATTAGGCTTTACCAATGTTACGATGGTAAAAGAGCAAGCTGTTAACGATGGCAACTTTCCCACAGTAAAGTCGCCAAACCCCGAAGAGAAGTCGGCGTTGGAAATGGCTATAGCATTGGCAAAAGATATAGATGCAGATATTGTTATGGCTACAGACCCCGATGCAGACCGTGTGGGTATTGCCGTTAAACGCAAAGATGGACAATGGATGTTGCTAAATGGAAATCAAACAGCATCGGTGCTTACATACTATCTTGTAAACCAATGGAAACTTAATAATAAACTTACAGGCAAGGAGTTTATTGTAAAAACTATAGTGACTTCGGAACTTATAAAAGATATTGCCGAACGTAATGGTGTGAAGTCGTACGATGTACTTACAGGATTCAAGTTTATTGCCGACAAGATAAAAGAGTTAGAAGGTAAAGAAGTGTTTATAGGCGGTGGCGAAGAAAGCTACGGATATATGATTGGCGACTTTGTGCGCGATAAGGATGCTGTAAGTACATGCGCAATGATAGCTGAGATTGCTGCATGGGCTGCCGATAATGGAAAAACATTCTTTGATGTTTTGATTGACTTGTACAAGGAATATGGATTCTATAAAGAAGATCTATTGTCGATGACCAAGAAAGGCAAGTCGGGTGGCGAGGAAATTAAGCAAATGATGGTGAACTACCGTAGTAACCCTCCTAAGGAGATAGCAGGTAGCAAGGTGGTATGCATAAAAGACTATCAGTTGAAAACTTCTACTAATCTGCAAACAGGTGTTGTGGAAACCATAGATTTGCCAAAGTCGAACGTGCTACAATTCTTTACTGCCGATGGCAGCAAGGTATCAGTACGTCCGTCGGGAACTGAGCCTAAGATAAAATTCTACTTTGGTGTAAAGGGAGAACTAGCCAATTCGGAAGACTTCGATAATGTAAACAATGCTTTAGATACTAAGATAAAAGCTATAAAGACTTCGTTGAATTTGGAATAGCTGTTGGTGATGGCACTTCTAAAAAAGTGCTTTGCAAATGCCTCCTTTGCGAGTTGAAAACGCAAAGGGGGCATAATTGTATTTGAGCGAGTGATGTGTAATGCTTGCATTAATTGCCCCGAACGTTAGAAACTTTGCAAGGTTACTTGCTTTTGGGAAATTAGAAAAACTTGAATCCGAATATAGAATTTTTAAGAACTTGCCATGCATTAAAACAATGCTTTGTTGAATGGAAATAAAAAGATTGGAAAAATCAATATCTTAAGGTTTGAGAAGAAAACCCTCGTAATATCAATTCTTAAGTAGTGTGATTTTAATTATTATTAACTGATTAAGGATTTTGAATTATCTCTTTTTTTTGTCAAAAGATTCATCAGGTTTGCAGTCAAATTTGCAGTGAAAGTTAGTGATAAGTTTCAATACAAACCACGAAATTTCTTTATAATGCAGTTGGATTTTATATAACGTGGAATTGTTGAAAGTAGTCTAAAGCTACTAATGGAACAATAATCAAAATCTTGATATTTTAAGTTTAGCAAAAATGCTAACATATACACATTTGTTTCATTGGTTATATGTTAGCATTTTCTTTGTAATTGTATTGTCTTATAAATCTCTCAGCCTTACGCTAGGTATTTCAATTTATTTATTAATCAAGCATTTCATTGTGGCGGTTCCTTCGGCAGTAGTTATGCGTAATATATATATGCCGGGCTTTGTATCGCTTAGGTCTATTATATATTTGTGTTCATATATTCCCATGGTGCGTCCCATTATATCCAATACTTCCACCATTTGTATATCGGTACGGTTAAATGTAATTATTCCCGATGTAGGGTTGGGGTAGAAGTGTATGTCTATATCCATAGCTTGGCTTACACCTAATCCTATCTCGAATATGGCAGTAAACGATGTATCGCTGTTTATGTTTATTGTTCTTGGGTTGTCGGTAACTCCGTCACTCCATTTTACAAAGTAACGATATTCGGCAGGTATAGCCTCTATTTGTGATGTGGTGCAGTTGTAAATCACTTTGCCGTACGAGTTGTTGTTGGCCAACAATGTTAGCTCGTATTCAGTGGGACGTTCCTGAATATCGGCAAAGTGGTTCCAATATTCGGCTTGTGTATATTCGGTAAGGCTGCCACATGGTATGTACAAAGGCACCATTACCGATGAGGTCCATGCCCATGTAGTACTATCAATGGCAGGAGGTGTTTGTGCTTTACATGTAATGTGGTTTATTGATGAGCAACCCATAAATGCCCACGAGCCAATTGTTTCCACCGACGAGGGTAGTGATATTGCCGGTATAGAGCTACAATTGGCAAAGGCATGGTCACCTATATGTTTTAATGAGTGGCCAAGCAGTACCACTGAATCTAACATATTGCATTCGCCAAAAGCGCCATCGCCAATGCTTTTAACCGATATTCCTACTACTGCAGAGTCTAACATATCGCAGTAGCCAAAAGCCCAATTACCGATAGTTAATGTGCTGTTTGGTATCACTGTTTTGGTAAGGTTACGACAGTTGCTGAAGGCATAATCGCCTATGCTTATAAGTGAGTTGCCAAAGGTTGCAGTGGTAAGGGTATCGCAATGCGAGAAAGCAAAGTTACCTATATTGGATACACTATTGGGTATAACTATAGCTTCTAGTGCTGTGCAAAGGGCAAAAGCCGATTTGTTGATGGCAGTAATCGAGTTGCCCAAGTCAATACTTTTCAGTGATGAGCAACCCATAAAAGCAGCCTCGCCAATGGAACATGTAGCGTTGTCTATGGCAACTGTAACCAATTTGCCACATTCGTAGAAAGCACAACTATCAATGGTGGTAACGCAGCCAGGTATTCTCAGCGATGATAACCCTGTGTTTTCAAAAGCATGATGTCCTATATGTTCAATGCCCTCGGGTAGTGTTATTGCCATTATCGATGAACTATTGGCAAATGCATAGTTGCCAATATAAGTGGTAGTGTTGGCAATTATGACAGAATTGATATAAGTGTTTTCAAAAGCATGATCGGGTATTCGTACTGAGTCGCCAAATATTACGTTTCTAATAGCCATACAGTTGTAGAACGGGTGGTAGTTGCCCGAGGTATAATTTGTTACGTTTTTTGCGTTCCAATATATGGTGTTTAGGTTGGGACAACTGCCAAAAGCCAACCGTTCTATATTTGAGATATTGGCCGGCAATGTTACTGATATTAGAGTGGTATCTTGGTAAAAAGCCATTTGTTGTATGCTTGTTACTTTGAATAATCTATTACCTCTTCTTACCGTATCGGGTATATTGAGGTGCCCTGTAGTATCGTAGCCGCCATGTACTTTTACTGTATATGGTATTGTATCGGAGGTGATACTGTAATACATAACTTGGCTTGGTGAGCATGTATCAACGAAGTCATAATAAAATTGTGCCATACTTGGTAATGTACCAATCAATAGGTATGCCATTATACCAAAGCGGATAATCTTCTTCATGTTTATAATGTTTTTATGTAACCTGCAAAATGCTTGATTTGTTCTATATTATTGTTTTACATTTTTTTAAGAGCTGTAGTGTATTAGACTAAGCGCTACAAAGATACTCTTTTATACTGACTTGAACAAGAATATAGGTTATTTTTATACCTTTTTCTGTTGTTGTTGTGTTTTTATTGTTGTATTGGAGTTTAGTGATGTTTATGTTTGTGTATTTTTTTTGTGATATTATACTTGTAAATACCAATGTTAAAGAGAAATTGTAATTGTTAATTGCTTATTCTGGATATTAGATTTGGATACTAAAACTATGGGAGTTTTGATGTAAAACTCCCATGGTTTGATTGCATAAGTAGGTAGGTTAGGATATGTAAGTATGCTGGTTTTGGTGTCTAAGTATGCTGATTGGTATGTATAACCTGCCTAATTAAGGATACTATATGCCATAGTTGATATAAATTGGTATTTTTGCTGATTTGTATTTATTGCAGAATCAGCAATATGTGATTCTGATGTTTCTATATTGCGATATTTGTATTTGCTGTCCGTTTGATAAGTTTTTATTCCGTTTTTTGCGTTAAATCTAATGTATTTAATATGTGTTAATTTAATAAATAGTCATTGGTTTTTTTATATTGTTGTATGTGCTATTGTGTGGAGGAAATACTGTTGGTAGGTATTAAGTGTGCACAATGTATTATGAATTGTGGAGTAATTATTGTATCTTTGTAGCTTGATAGAAATTGTGTTATGTGCTATAATGCTCTGATAATAAGATAAAACTGCATACAATATACTATGATAGACGAAATAAAATCATTGGCAAGAGCCTATTATGATGAGATAGTTGAGAGTCGCCGTTATTTGCATCGTCATCCCGAACTCTCGCAACAAGAATATGGAACCATGGAATATGTGGCCAAAAAGTTGCGGTCGTTTGGGTTGGAGCCACATACCGGCATTGGCAAAACTGGGGTGATGGCCCTTGTAGAAGGTGTGAATCCCGACAGTTATTGTGTGGCACTGCGTGCCGACTACGATGCTTTGCCTATACAAGAATGTACAGGGTTGCCATTTAGTTCGGAGGTAGAAGGTGTTATGCACGCTTGTGGACATGATATGCATACCGCATCGTTACTGGGTTGTGCCAAGATACTATCAACAATCAAGGATAAGTTTACCGGCACAGTTATGCTTATATTCCAACCCTCGGAAGAGATGTATCCGGGTGGTGCATATATGATGATGCAGGACGGAGTGTTTGATCAGGTGATGCCTAACGAGATATTTGCCTTTCATTGTTTGCCCGAGATGGATAGTGGTAGCATAGGTATGAAGAAAGGGAAATATATGGCTTCGACCGACGAACTGTACCTTACTGTGAAAGGACGTGGCGGACATGGCGGAACTCCCAATCTCAATATTGACCCCATAGTTATAGCCTCGCATATAATAGTGGCTATGCAGCAGATAGTGAGTCGCAATACTGATCCTATGATGCCTACCATACTTTCATTTGGAAAAATGGTAGGGTTGGGGCGTACCAACATTATTCCCGACGAGGTAAAGATAGAAGGAACAATACGCACTTTTAGCGAAGAGTGGCGATTAGACGCTCATCGACGAATAACTTCCATTGCACAGGGTGTTGCCGAAAGTATGGGAGGTAGTTGTGATGTATTTATCGACTTTGGCTATCCTTATGTGGTAAACGATGATCAATGTACACAAAACACCTTTGACAACGGTGTGGAATATTTTGGTAAAGACCATGTGGAATGGTTGGATATGCGAATGACGGCCGAAGATTTTGCATTCTTTGCTCAAAAGATACCGGCATGTTATTTCCGTGTAGGTACTCATATAAAGGATACACCCATCACCAATCTGCATCGCCCCAATCTGATGATAGACGAAAAATCTATAGAATATGCAATGGGATTTATGGCTTATAATGCCATAGAAGCACTACGATTAAAGACTAAAAAGAAATAATAAACAATAAACATATAACGTATTAACAAGTATTTATTATGAAGAAAGTATTTATTACACTACTTGTCGCACTGCTTTCGTTTCCATCTATAGCCGACGAAGGTATGTGGATTCCAATGTTGCTCAAACGCAACGAAGCCGATATGCAACAGAAAGGTATGAAGATTTCGGCCGAAGATATTTATAGTATTAATCAAGCTTGCCTCAAAGATGCCATAGTACTATTTGGAGGCGGATGTACCGGGGAGTTTGTTTCGGATAAGGGGTTGCTGTTTACCAACCACCATTGCGGCTACTCCTACATAGCGCGTAACAGTACCTTGGAACACAACTATCTTGCCAATGGTTTTTGGGCCAAATCACTTGAAGAAGAGATACCTTGTCCCGGTCTTAGCGTTACCCGCTTGGTAAGAATGGAAGATGTAACTGCACAAGTTCTTGATGGCGTGACTGACAATATGGGTGAAACCGAACGTGCGAAGCAGGTGGAAGATAACATCAAAACCATAACACAAAAGGCTACCGAAGGCACACACTACAAAGCCATAATAAAACCGTTCTACTACGGTAACCAATACTTTATGTACGTCAACGAGGTGTTTACCGACGTGCGTATGGTGGGCACACCACCATCCAACATAGGCAAATTTGGTGGCGATACCGACAACTGGATGTGGCCACGCCACACCGGCGACTTCTCGGTATTCAGAGTTTATGCCGGCAAAGATAACAAACCGGCAGACTATTCGGCCGACAACCAACCCTACAAACCACTGCAACACCTAACCATATCACTAAAAGGTGTGGAAGAAAACGACTTTACTTTTGTATTTGGCTATCCCGGCACTACCAACCGCTATGCAACTTCGCAAGCTGTGGATTTGGCTGTCAATGTTACCAACCCAATACGTATCGACCTTAGAACCATTCGCCTAAACCACTACAACAATGCCATGAACCAAGATGCTGCCCAAAGGTTGAAATACTCGTCGCGTGTGGCATCGATAGCCAACGGATGGAAAAAATGGCAAGGCGAATCGTTAGGTATCAATCGCTTGAATGGTGTGGAAAAGAAACAAGAATTTGAAAAAAGATTCCAACAATGGGCTAACGACAAACCTATGTACAAAGACGTGTTGCCCGCAATGGAACAAAACTATGCCAAACTTAAAAGCATGGAGTTGAAACATACCTATTTTAACGAGGCTATAGTAGCTTCGGACATTATGACTCGTGCTGCTTTATTATATAATCTTGCTAAAAAAAGTCATCTTCCAAAAGTAGAAATACTTGCGAAACAGATGATTCAAAACGATGAGAAATACTTTAAAGACTTTGACAAACACTCCATAGTGGACCGTGCCATATTTATAGAAACATTTACCTATATGTGTAAAGCCGGCTTCGGTGGATTTGTGGCAAACAAGGATGTGGACGCTGCCAAGATAGAAGAAATGCTGGGCAATATCTACGACAAATCAGTACTTACTTCCGAAAAAGACATGATGAAACTACTTAAGAACTACAAACCAAAAGATGCTAAGAAGATACTTAATGACCCCGCAGTGGCACTATACCTTTCGGCTGTAGATAGCCTATTTGTCAATCGCCAACAATACGACGAGGTGAAAAACGAGATAAATCGTCTATACCGCCTATACGTGAAAGGTATGATGGAAATGGATACCAACAATGTATCCTTCCCCGATGCCAATCTTACACTGCGTGTGGCATACGGTCATGTAAAAGGTTTCCGCCCCAAAGATGGTGTATATTATAAACCCTACACCACGTTGGAAGGAATTATAGAGAAAGAAAATCCGGATATATACGACTATGTGGTAGAGCCACGCCTGAAAGAGCTGTACAACACTCGCAACTATGGCCAATATGCCAACAGCAAAGGCGAACTGCCGGTGGGATTCATCGCTACCAACCACACCACCGGAGGCAACTCGGGTAGCCCCGTGCTTAACGCCAACGGCGAACTTATTGGTCTAAACTTCGACCGCTGCTGGGAAAGCACTATGAGCGATTTGCTATTCGACCCAGACTACTGTCGAAATATAACTCTAGATATCCGTTACTGCTTGTTTATTATCGATAAGTATGCCGGTGCCACTAATTTGATAGAAGAACTTACTATTAAGAAATAAAAAAAGACTATACTCCTAAACCATGTGTAAAATGGTTTAGGAGTTATTATTTATATCTAAAAGTTGACGCAATATGGATATACCTCTACCAATTTTGAAACATTATAGTTTTGATTAAAGCAATGTGATAAAAATGGTATATATAAAACAAATTATATTTTACACATATCAAAAATATAAATACAACCCGTTGGTTGAATTAATTTCCCGAATATTTTGCATGAACATATTAATTTAGGGCAATTTCTAAAATATCACAATCTCTGAAATAAATTTATATCACGATACATATTTATCTACATCACGTAGTAGCCTCATCAACATCGGGAGGAATTATCAGCTATATGGCGATGAATTTTGAAACGATATACCGCCTGATGGTCAATGGTATATCATCATACTCGCAACATCCTACTATGGAATAATTGTGAATATATATGATCTAATTCACCCAATAGGTTGTAAAACTTATGAAATATGTAAGAGCTACAACAGGTCTATCTAAATTATATTACGATGAATATCGCAATGTATTTTTGCGACTAATGTTTTTGCCCGGCAGAGATAGCGAAGATGGAATGGTGGCACTTCCCAAGGATTTTGTTATAATGGTATTGGACGAGGATTTGGATAAGATGTATGAAGTAGGTTTTGAACGCAAGAACTATACCGGCTCTATTCATATAACCGAAAAAGGAGTTTATTTACTAAAAACAGATACAGATGAAAGCAACAGATATTACAAAGCCG
>JAEIGA010002128.1_pt1 | contig 31620 bp, 18 predicted proteins | sample 9270691 | NCBI WGS metagenome assembly JAEIGA01 (sample SAMN17057246, study PRJNA624740) | gut metagenome | biome: biome; isolation source: fecal sample | host: Bos grunniens | place: China: Xizang | collected 2019
AATCGCAATGGTGATACACATTTGCGTAGTCAATTATACATAGCAGCCTTATCATCTTTGAGGTGTAATACTGCCTGCAAAGAAATGTATGACAGATTGCGTTCAAATGGCAAACCTGGAAAAGTTGCACTTGTTGCCATTACTAATAAACTTATCCGTCAAGCATTCGCTGTTGTTAATAATAATCAACCTTATATCGATGGATATGTATCAACTTTTGCATAAAAATCGCTTTTTTTGTTAAAAATTTATTATAGTTCGTCAATTATTATAAAACAAAAATACGCCTTCTATGAAGGCTATAAAAATAATTAAAAATTAGGGACATTTGACAACTATCTTATTTTAGGACAAAATTTAGGATAATTGTTGGATTTCGCTCGGTTACCGAAGTGCACTATATCACTAACTTATCTCTAATTAATCACTAACTTATCACTAATAAACAACTAATAACTTTTGGCTAATTGGTAGGTGTTTTATATAGGACAAAAAAAAGAGCACTTCCGTTCGGAAATGCTCTTTTTTGGAGTATGTAGAATGCTCTTTTTTGGGTGTGTCAAACGTGTAGTTTACCAATCAAATGGCATTACTTGACGTGTGCGCCAGAGATGTCGTAGGTAATGCCGTTTTGTTGGATATGTACCTTGCCGTTCCAGAGGTATTTGGTAGCTGCCTGTTGGGTGGCAATAGATGGAATAGCGGTGGTAACTTCGTCTGGCAAGTTGAGCTCAATCTCCGACAATAGTAGTGGCGAACTAACCGAGAAATACGCACGCAGACCGTTGATTTTGGCTTCGTCGTAGAGTGTGGTTAGGCGGTTGTCGGCAGTCACGAAGAGGTTGGTTTCGCTAGCTTGGAAAGTGGTTGGATTGATGAATCCGTGGAAAGTTACTCCGTTGTGTGTCACTGACTTACCGCCGTGTTGGTTACCTGTGCAGGATTGCATATTGTGGATGTATGCGTTGCCCTCTTTGATGACAGGACATTGTGCTTCGGTGAAGATTTTCTCTCCTAAGTTGCCTCCTGCAATATTATCCTTGACTTTGATTAAATAAGGCACGCCCGCGTGCATGTAGTCGTCGCCTGTGAAGGTGACTTTTTCGAAGTTGAGGAAGAGTTTGTTTTCTCCTTCTACCTCAGATGGGGTAGTGCCAGCGAAGCGGAGTACTGTAGCGCCCTCATAGGCGGTGCCTGTAAGCGATTTGAGGTGGAAAGGCAAACAAATAGTGCTATATGACTGGTTGTCCAAAGCACGTTGTACGAAAGCTCCAGGAAAAATGACATCCACCTCTCTGGTGGCTACAGCCTCATCTTCTCGAACGTCAATTGCGAACTTAGCAGTACGTGTGATACCGCCTTCCTTCATGGTAGATTGGCTGGATACTTTTTCTCCTATAGCAGCGTCTGTACCATCCTCATTTACCCAGCAATAGAAGCGATAACCATTAGCTGGTTGACCTAGGAGCTGGAACTTGGCTCCGAGGCGATAATAGAATTGGAAGCTACCATTAGAGGCAAGATTGTGCTGGGTCATTGTGCCACCTTGAAAAGCATTGTCGCAAGCTGTACCAGCCTTTATTTCGGTAGGAATACACTTGACAGTCAATGTGCTAGATGTAGTATGATCAATATAATATTGCTCTATACATGGAGTCGAAACAGGCTTGCCACCATTAGGGAGGGCATAGGCGCTCACCTTTTGTGTGGCTATAGATACGGAATATAAGTTGCCTGCATAATCCCATGCAAAGTCATCTGGTTTTTGACCAAGCTCAATATATACAGGGTTGCTGAGCTTAGGTGCAGTAGCTGCGTTAGGGTGGGTAACATCGAACAATGTCGCCCAAAGTAGTTCTGCAGCAGGCAAAGTGATGTCGCTACCGTTAATTGTGTAGTCGTGGTAATTGTAATTCTTTTGACTAGCAACAAGAGGTATCGTTTTGTAGTATTTTTGGCCGCCTGCTACGATTAGTTTTTTCCAGTCGTTGGTATAACGAATCGCTCCGCGGGAGCGGTCGGTAATATGCTCTGCATAATCTGCTGTACCGTCGCTCTTGATATGGTATATCGAAGCATTCTCATTTTGGTTCTCGCGATGCTGACCCAACCACACTCCGCCGTATTGGTCATACTCGAAGCTTACAGCATCATAACTAGTGATAAGGTTGATAGGGGTGCCCTCGCCATGTCCGTCGCCATTGGTATCAGGCTTGCCTTCTGTAGTACTACGGTAACCTATACAATTGCGAGAAACTGTGTATGTGGTAGCCGAACCTACTTTGCGTTTAGAGGAGAATTTGTTGGATGTAGAAGGAACTTTGTTCCAAGATTGGGCAGTGCCCAGATTGTACTCGTTGAAGTAGAACGATTCTCGGTAGAAATTCACAGCGCTACCTTTGTCGCCACTAGCCAAAAAGAGTTTGAGATTAGCTCCTTTGCCAGTTACGTCCAATCCGATATTAGGCGCTGCAACAAACTGATTACCAGTAGTCTCGACGATGTGGGTAGGTTGTATATTAGCATTGAATGAATTGTAGTTGTCTGTATAACTGTTGTCCGAATCTTTGTCGTCTAATCGAAGAGAACCATTTCCTACTTTGAAAATATCGAAAATCCAGCCAGAGTTTTTTAGATTACCGTTTGCGTCACGAAAATCATATCTCAAACGTGCAGGATTCAACTCTTTAAGGACGTTGCCTGTGGTTGTCCACATCGAAACAAACAATCTGCCGTCAGCAGATAGGCGCACGCGGCGAGGTGCCATAGTACGATATGTGGTGTTGCTAGGATAGAAATATCCCTGATCGCTTGCGCCCATGGTTTCGTTGAATGTAGTGCTTAATCCTAGGTTGTAGGCGCGGGCGAAAGTTCTATTGTTATTAGGGGTGACAAAGTCGTAGCGCACTTCATTGCCTGTCTTGTCAGATGGAGGCATGTTTTGGAATGCGGCGTCAAATACATACAAGCCTGGGCTAGGTATCCATTTAGAACCATCATGGTGCTGGGTGAAAAACGAACCATCTGGGGTTAATCCTGGCTTTAATGTACGGGTCTCTGTACAATAAATCATACCAAAGTTAGGACTAGTAGGGTCTGCATCAATATCAATTCCGCCAGGTGCATAGAAAGCATATTCTTTGGCCAATGTGCCAGTGACCTTGCCATTGGCTCCAGGCATGGATGCGGTGTTGCCACCAATTACGGCTACGCGCCATGATAAGGATACTTGACCACGGAAAAAGTCATTGTTGTTTAAGTTCTCGCGCAAACTGATAGGCACATTGTAGATACCCTTTGCTTTGGTGGTACCAATTGTGTTTTTTGCGTTGGTACAATCGTAAGCGATCTCCGTGCCATTTACGTTGATGTAAACGGTCACTTTCTCAGCTGGAGCGTTGAGGAAGTAGGTTACGTTGAAGATGTCGCCCTCTAAATACGATGAAAGTTTGAAAGCAAAGGGGTTAAGTTCGCGTGCTTGCATTGAGATGCAAACGACGCAAGCAGTCAGTGCTACGAATAAACGAGAGAAAGTGTGTTTCATTGTTTTTTTGTGTGTATTTTATGGGTTAATATACGAGTTTGTGTATTCAGCCGGCAAAGTTACGTTTTTTTTTTGAACTACACAAATGTTTTGCACTTTTTTTAAAAAAAAATGCTCGTGCGCTTGCGTATGTGCGATTTTTGTAGTATCTTTGCACGTTAATTTGGTTAAAAATGTAATTTTATTATGATGATGAAGAAATATACTCTCTTTTTTGCATTTTTTGTATTCTCTTTTTGTGCCTTTGCAGCTCAGTTGAATCCCTTTGCGTATGGGCTGAAGTCTGAATTATCGACGGATCAATCTACTTTGACGGTGTATTATTCGCTCAATGCACCCGCTACTGGCGTGAAAGTGTTGGTGATGAATGGAAATACGGTGGTAAAAGAGGTGGATTGTAGCGCGCAAAAGACTTCGGCGGGGGGGGCAGCTCTGTCGAAAGGGGAGTATAGGGTGGCTATTGAGACGAGTGAATTTCCTCAGGATAAGGAACTTACGTGGAAAGTGGAAGTGAAGGGTACGAGTGTGGGGGTGCCGACTGTGGTATCTACTACGTATAGTCTTTATCACCCCTCTTCTATTGATATTGACAATAATCCCAATAGCGATCGTTTTGGTACAATTTTTTGTATAGAAGGACTCAATAATTTGCACTCTTCTCGGAATCCAGATAGTAAGTACTCTTCTTATATAAGTTACGGTAGTGGTGCGGGTTTGTATCTCTTTGATGCTTCGTTTACTCATCAAAAAACAGCAGGAGGAGCAAATGGATATAATGGTGGTGTAGCATTTAAGGATTTAGAGTATAGTATAGGAGGTCATACAGCTTATGCTCCTCGTCGAGTTCGCTTGACAAATGATGGTCGTATTTTTATTTCAACCCAAGTGCTCGTTGGTTCTAATAAAACAGTCTTGTGGGAGGTTACTAGTTTTCAGGAGCCATGGAAACATGTGATGGCTGGAAATGTTGCCGATTGTGCAGATAATGCTTTTTATGCTGCCCCGAATGTTGGTTTTGATGTATATGGGAGTGGGAATAACTTGAAGTTGGCGATGCTGTCTGGAACTACTTCGGCTTTTAGTGCAAGTGCGGGGCATTTCAGATTGTCAACTTATAGTTATAATGGTGTTAGTGCTCCAGTATTAGAAACGGTTGATCATCAAGATAAAATCTCAGGTACTATAACTGTTGCATACGATGCGACACAAGTTGAATATGATCGTGACGGCGGTTTTTGGCTCTGTCAAGGACGTGGAGCATGGGAAACTGTAGACTCAAAAAAACAGCCATCTTTAATACACTATAACAAGAATGGAAATGTAGATCTAGTTGAAAGAAGATTGGATAGACGAGGTGGAGGTATTGCGTATAATAGGGATTACAGCCAGATTATCATATCGGGAAAATACGAAGGAACGGTTTCAGGTGTGGCTAATAATTACAATACTACTGATTGTACGAAAGGTTGGGCTACGGTCTATAGCGTTACTTCAACGGATGCTCCTTCTTTGGCATTTAAATATTCAATTGATATGAATAATATCTCTAAAACTTCATCTTCTACTTCGTATTGTAATATAAACGATTTTGCTTGGGATTATGCAGGAAATGTATATGCTGTGAGTCATATTGGCGAGAAGATTGCTGCTTGGGCAATGCCGTACTCAGGCACTGTTTCTACTCCTGCGGCATCAAAATATGCGTTTGAAATTACTAAGCCTAATTATGACCATCCTGAAAATCATCTTGCGCCATTTGCTTATGACTTGCGCAGAACGATTGAGGGAGATGGGCGTACGAAATTGCACTTTATGCTTAATGCGCATGCAAGAAAAGTGCAGGTGGTGTTGATTGATGAGGAGACGAAGGAAGAAATTATACTCCGCGATTATCCAAATGAGAAGAGTGATCCTAAAGATTTTGTGCCTTATCATCCAGAAGGGTATGGCACTGTGATTACTACGGAAGATGTGGAAGCGTTAAATTTGGAGTATGGGAAGAATTACTCGTGGCGAGTGGATGTGTGGGGTAAGGATGTAGCAGCTCCGAACTGTGTGAATTCTTATGATTTTTATCACCCATCTGCGGTGGATATAGACAATAATCCTGAGAATCCTAAATTCGGTATGATTCTAACGAATGAATGCCAACACGATGTGAAAACAATATCCGGATATATGGGAACGGGTTATGGAGCAGGTATCTATGCGTTTACTGCTGATTTTAAGCCTATTAAAAATGCAGATGAACAATATGGTTTTAATGGAGGAAACGTCTTTACAACAAAGCGTGCGGACAATAACTCGGAAAATGCTTATGCGCCTCGTCGTATCCGTATTTCTGACGATGGTCGTATATTTGTCACTTCGTTGAATACTAATGGTGATGTGCTATGGGAAGTTGACACCGCGAATCTGAATCAGTGGACTCCTGTTTTTCAAGGATTAACACAGAATGCAAATAAAGATTTGGTTAAAGGTTCGACTTTTGTCGCAGGACCAAATGCAGGATTTGACGTGAGAGGATCAGGACCTGATTTACAGCTCTTGATGTTATCAGCGAATACACAAACATATGGATTAGCGCAAAGAGGATTTAGGATTTCAGAGTATAACTTGGGAGAAAATAATACTTGGAATAACGTTCCATCAAAAGCTTTTCCGCATGAAAATGTAAGTAATTCTAGTGGTAACCAGTGTTATTTTATAGTAGGTAAGCAATCACAAGTGCAATATGATGAGGATGGTGGAGTATGGTATATTCAATATCGTGGTTCTACTTCGGATAAACAACCTGGATTGGTGTATTTTACTAAGGATGGAATAGAGAAAAAGAAATGGCTGTTGAATAATATCTATAATGCTGGCTTCCGTTTTAATCATGACTTTACCAAAGTGGTTATTGCTGGTGTAGAGAGTGGAACGGCAAATTCAAAGAAAGCCACCATTTACGCAGTATCTAAAGTTAATGGTGTTCCGGTACTTGACAAAGAATTAGAAATAGATATGTCCGTTTTAGGACCAAGTCTTAACGACTTTGCTTGGGATTATGCTGGTAACTTATATGCGTGCGGTAACGAAAATGGGAAATTCGCAGCCTATGTGATGCCACGTTCGGCTGAGGATAAGGTTTCTACTCCAGCGCGAGATGAGTTTGTGGTAAACCTTACCCAACCTGTACCACGCATTGTGGCATATAACCTGACATACCGTCCTAATGGTGCAGAGCAGACGTACGATTTCTCGTTCTATGTCAACACCAAGCCTAATGCGGGTGGAGTAATTAAATTCTACAAGAATGACGATGCAAAAACGCTCCTTTATACATACACCATTTCCCAAGACCTTATTCAAGGCGATAATACGGTGTCTATTCCAATGGCAGAATTGGATGCGGCGTCCAACTATGAGAAGGATATCTTATGGGAATTGACGCTATCCGCACCACAGAGCCAAGTGTTTGGTAAGATATACAAGTCGGGCGAACTGAATACTGCCTACGCAACTATCAATACCAATCCTGCTACGGATTACTTCGGACATGTGTACGCGGGCAACCAACAGAACCACGTCTCCGCTGGCAGTGGCGGAAATATCTACGTATGGGCGCCAGGATCAGGAGTGAATAACAATCAAGGTGATAGGTATCACACCATCAAAGAACGATACACCCCTACTTTATGGCCAGATAATAAGAACGGATTTACGCAGGCGTCTGCTCCTGGTATAGCACCTGATGGCAAAGTGTATTTTACAGATAATGGTAAAGATGGTGGCGTGTATATTATGGATCCAAAGGATTATTCGATTAAATCTTTCTTTGAGGGATTAGAGCAAAATAAAGAAGCGCAATACCTATATAAGAGCAGCCCAGTGGGTACTCCTTCTTCGAGTGCGCATATCTATTGGACTGGCGGCAATACTGCCAAACTGTTCCTAGTCAGCACGGAATACTATACAAAGACCAATATAGGTTCTCAAGGTTCGACACTCCACCGACATAATGCGGGCTATTACATTTATCCTCTGACCGAGCAAGATGGACAATGGGTGCATACTGGCAATTGGGATGAGACCAAAAAGGTGCCTGTGACAGAAGATAATATTTATCAACCCAACTTTACGATTGTAGGAACTAGTCGCGGAGCATGGTACTGCCAGCACCGTCGCAATGATTTGGATGTGGTGGAATCTCGCTCGTTGATGTTCTTTGATAACAACGGAAATCGTACATACTGCTCTACAGATAATGATGAGATCTATGGTTCTTCGGGATCAGGTATCGCTGTGAATAAAGACGAAACTCTTTTGGCGATGGCAAGCGGGTTGGGTGGTATCATATTCTATGACATTGAATGGAACGGCGAAGTGCCCACTTTGAAATATAAATACACATCAGCCTTGAATAATAATGATGTAGTAACTACGCTCAATTTTGATTATAATGGCAACCTCGTAGCTACAGTAGGTGATTCCTACAATGACGAATCAGACAAGCATCGCATGGTACTCTTCACGCTGCCTAAGGAGGGAGAGAACACCGTCACTGTACCTGCACGCTTTAGCCAACGCGTGGCAGCACTCTATGCCGATGAGCGAATGCCTGTGCATTTTGATAGGATAGAAGAAGATCCTTATCAGACTGTGGATGTCTTCCGCCGATTGCAAGCGGGTATGTACAATACGATTTGTTTGCCATTTGCGTTGGAGAGTTTGGAGAATACTCCATACGAGGGAGCTACCGTGTTGAAGTTTACAGGTACAACCTATGATGCTACGAACAAACTGGTGCAGATGAACTTTAGTCAGGTTAATTTTAACTCAGATGACATCATGGAAGCAGGTATGCCATATCTGATTAAGCCAGCGAATGATGTAGTAGATCTCGCGCGTATTACGCCAGTTTGGAGGAGTGAAGATTTTATAAACGAAGGAAAATCCGTGGCTAGTGACCATGCTACTTTCCAAGGTATTATTAATCCAACAGAATTAGAGAAAAATCCTAGCATATTCTTCTTGGTGGCTAACAACCGTTTGGCAACCCCAACTGCTGCGGGTACATTGAATGGTATGCGTGCGTACTTTGTGCTTAATCAGCCTTATGATGGTAATACAAAAGCGGTGATTGCCGTGCGGCAGAATACTCCAACGAATGTGGATGTTCTACCAAGTTATATTCCTACGGATGCCACACGCAAGCTATTGCAAGATCAGCAGATATACATCATACGAGATGGCAAGACATACAATGTGTTGGGAGAGACTATTGTGAAGTGAAATAAAAAGTAAATTAAAAAATACCATGAAAAGACCTTTATTACTTATTTTTGCACTTGCTGTGACAGCATCTGCATTTGCACTCAAAGTGTACATCAACCCAGGACACGGTGACTGGGATAGTGGTGCCCGTCCGATGGCTACCATCAACTATCCACTGTCAGGGGGATTTCCTGACACGTTGGGATTCTACGAATCGAATACCAACTTGTGGAAATGTTTTTATTTGCAAAAGAAGCTGCAGAGCGTAGGCGTGAGTGTGAAGATGTCGCGTACGGCTACTGGTCCTTTCCCACGTAATAGTGCTAATGAGACATATAACAAAGCACTCTCTACTATCTGCTCTGAGACTAATAGTTTTGCACCTGACCACTTTATCTCTGTGCACTCTAACGCTGCTACCGAGGGTACCAACACCAACTATCCATTGATTCTCTTCCGCGGATTGGATAGCAATGAGAAAATTTCGGGTAGTAAGGCACGCTCGACCGCAGTGTGGAATGAGTTGGTGAAAATCTATACTCAAAGCAAATTTGAATACTACACCGCATACCAGACATCTACCAATGTGCGCGGCGACGATAACTTCTATCGCCAAAACCCAACCAACAACAATGGTTACCTTGGTGCTTTGAAGCATAATTACCCTGGTTATTTGTCAGAGGGTTACTTCCACACCTATCAACCATCACGCCACCGTGCGTTGAACCCAGACTGGTGCTGCCAAGAGGGTCTTCGCTATTTCCGCGGTATCGTTAACTACCACGGTCTGACCAAGGATACCAAGGGTTATATCATGGGTGAGATCAAGGACAAGAGTAAGTCATTGGAGCACAGCTTGTATAAGTACAACACCAATACCACCGATAAATACTATCCAATCAATGGTGCAAAGATTATGCTCAAGAATTCGGCTGGTGAGGTGATTCGAACAAACTGCTATCCTTACGTAAAGAGGATGCTGAAGGACCAAAACTGGTACACCACTGACCATAACTACAATGGTATCTTCGTATTTGAGAACTTGGCTCCTGGTACCTATACCTATAGCGTACACAAGAGTGGCTATGCTGATGCTACGGGCACATTGACCGTAACCGCTAATACTACTACCTATACAACCATCTACATGACTGCTGGTACAGGTACTGAACCAAGCGTAGGACCAGACGTGACATGGGAATTGAACGGCGGTACTGTATCAGGAACGCTGCCTACAAGGATTACTTCTACCTATACCATCCCAACTCCAACAAAGGCAGGGTATAAGTTCTTGGGTTGGTATAATACCAATAATACTTCTGGTACGAAATATACCACACTATCAGCAGGTTTCAAAGGCAAACTATATGCTATTTGGGAGGAGATAATCAACTACCTTAATCCATTTGCGTATAACCTATGGCATGAGTTTAGTGCGGATAGTACGGAAATCAAACTGCACTTTAATATCAATGCGCCCGCTACGAATGTAAAACTCATCTTCAACGACGGCGAGAAGGATTATGTGGCACGCGACTACAAAACTGTGAATGAAGGTGGGTATTCCACTGTACTTCCTACATCCATGCTACCACGCGGCAAGCGCATTACATGGCGTGCGGATGTGAAGGGAGCCGAGGTGACTGCGCCTCTAGAAGTGAAAACGAAGTATAGCGTTTACCACCCTACAACGGTGGCTATCGATAACAACCCTGAGAATGCTAACTTTGGTAGAATATTCACGAATGAGGCAGAGCAAGCGGTGAAAGGTACTACAGGATACTTGGGCTCAGGATATGGTGCGGGTGTATATGCCTTTACGGCTGCATTCCAGCCCATTATGAATGGAGAAAATCCTGGATTTAACGGCGGTAAGACCTTTAGTACGACAGCCAACCATTTAGCACCAAGTCGTATTCGTGTGTCAGAAGACGGACGAATCTTTGCTACCGCGCAAGATGGCAATGGCGAATATCTGTGGGAGATCAATTCAAGGAACTTTGACGAGTGGACCTCTGTTTTTCAAGGATATACCGACAACTATTGTATAACTGATGATAGTGGTACGTTTATCGCAGGCGCCAACGCTGGTTTTGATGTGCGTGGTAAGGGCGACAGTCTGCAACTATTGATGCTATCTGCAGCTCAACCAGGCGGAGCCGTGACAGATATGAGATGCCATATCTATAACTTGGGCACCCAAAAGACGTGGAATAAAGTACCATCAAAAGAGGTAGGTGGGGCTGGCTATTTGCTAGTGCCTACTCAATCGAATGCGCAGTTTGATAAAGACGGTGGTGTATGGTACAGCCAATACATTGCCACTGCGACAGAGGCTCAGCCCGGACTGGTGCATATCAACAAGGATGGCGTAGAAGATTATAAGTCGTTGCGCAACAACGCATGCAATGCTGCTTTCCGCTTCAACCGCGACTTTACGCGCGTGCTGATTGCAGGTGTATCGGCTGGTACAGCCAACTCGCAAAAAGCGACTATCTATATCCCATCGACTAAAGCAGATGGTAGTCTGACCTTCAAGGGCGAGATGGAGATAAACATGTCGGCTTTGGGTGCAAGTCTCAATGACTTTGCATGGGACTATGCGGATAATATCTACGCAGTAAGCAATAGCAATAAGAAAATTGTGGCTTATGCTTTGCCTCATAGTGCTGACAAAGTGGTGTCAACTCCAGTGGCATCTAAGTATGCATTTACCCTGAGTAGTATTGGTGATAAACCAGCACCTATCCAACCAGAAGCTTCTGCGTCGCTGAACCCATTTGCTTATGATTTAAAGCATGAGTTCCTCAGTGCGGATAGCACCCAGATGGAGTTGCACTTCAATATTAACGCATTGACTACCAATGTAAAAGTGATCTTTAATGACGGTGAGAAGGATTATATCGTGCGCAATTATAACAATGTGAAGCCAGGTGGTTATGAGACAAAGATTAATATCGATACGCTTCCTCGTGGTAGGGAACTGACATGGCGTGTGGATGTGACAGGTGCTGAGGTGCTGAAGCCAGGATTGGTGAGCAATGCTGTGAAGGCCTTTTGCCCAACTTCTATAGATATTGATAACAATCCTGAGAATATTAACTTCGGTACGGTATTCTTTGTAGAGGCAAAACCAGATGCGAAAGAAAATGCGGCATATGCTAACTACATCAGTTATATGGATGGAGCAGGATTGTATTTGATCAATCCAGATGGTTCGGCACGCAAGATGCCATTCCAAACACAGAATCGCTACGGTTACAATGGTGGTAAAATAGTACAATCTACTCAATACTTCAACGGTACTGAGGTAGATGGATTCTCTCCATACCGTGTGCGTGTATCAGATGATGGTCGTATCTTCATATCCTCGCTCACGCCTGATGGACAAGTGTTGTGGGAAGCAAACCCATTGCTATTCTGTGCAACCGATTCTACAGACTGGAGAGCTCAAGCTAAAAAAGGGTGGAGCAGAGTGATGTCTGACAAGAATGAGAATACAGTTATGGCGACCGAAAAACGCTCTTGCTCACACACCTATTGCGGCATTAATAGTTTATTCACAGAGGATACTGATGAGTTTATCGCAGGACCAAACGTGGGCTTTGATGTACGTGGTGCGGGTGAAGACTTGCAATTGCTGATGTTATCAGGTTGCAAGGATGCAATTGTGAATGCCAATGCGTATCACTTCTATTGTAGCGAGTATGATCTAGGTACGGCTACTCAATGGACTACTGTACCAAGCAGACGTATTTTCCGTGGCTATGTGTGCAACTATAAGGAGTCGCAAGTGCAATATGATAAAGAGGGTGGTGTATGGATGTGTCAGAATCGTATGTTCCAAGATGCCCCCACATTGATGAAGTTCAATGCGGATGGTACAATAGCTTATGAGGAAAATCCTCGTCAGATATTCCATCAATCGGGCGCTATCCGATTCAATAACGACTTTAGTCAAGTGGCAATAGCAAGTTCGGGTACTGGAAATGGTGGTGCGATTACTATCTATCCAGTATTGGAGGATGGTATGCCTGATTGGGAGAATGGACAGGAGATTGATACCAAAGCAATTACTGGTCTATCGTTGATGGATTTTGCTTGGGATTACGCAAATAACCTCTATGTGGTGGCTAATGTGGCGGATGGCACTGCTGGTCAATGCGTGGCTATCTATGCTACTCCACATGCGGCGGAGAAGGTGGTTTCAACCCCAGTAGCATCGCAATATGTATTTAGTCTCTATGATCCAAATGGTGGCGGCGTAACCACAGGTTGCGATAATCTACTCTACACCAATGGAGCAAAAGTGGAGAAGGTGATGCTGGGCGATCGCATCTATATTATCCGTGATGGTGTGAAGTACACAATCACTGGTGTGGAAGTGAAGTAATGAAAAGCGCTCGCGTTGCGAGCAGTAGATAATAACCGAAAATTGTGCTACACAATGGGTGTGGCACAGTTTTTGCCGTTATGAGTATTGTTGGTAATAAGTAGAATGTTGTTTGTAATAAGTAGTATGAAACGAATAGGTTGTATGTTAGTGCTTTTGCTGGTTGTGGCAATAGCTATGGCGCAAAAGACATTGTCGGGAAAGATATTTTCAAAAACAGATGGTAGCCCTATAGAAATGGCCACCGTGCGATTGTTTGTCTATCAGGGTGGCGACTCTACTATGGTGCAGGGTACTCAAACTCACTATGATGGTGTGTTTGTGCTGAATAATATCCGTGCTGGAAAATACCGTTTGTTGATTTCGTCGGTGGGATTTGATGATTATCGTCAGTGGGTGGAGATGAAAGGGGAAAACCTGACTTTGCCAACTATTCGTTTGTCGGAACAAGTGCAACATTTGGCTGAAGTGAACGTGGAAGGTCGTGCTGCGGAAATGACCGTGAAAGGAGATACGATCGAGTACAATACGGCAGCTTATCAGGTTTCAGAAACTGCTACTGTGGAAGAACTCTTGAAGAAGATGAATGGCGTGGAGGTGGATAAGGAAGGCAATGTGACCATCAATGGTGAGGAGATTAAGGCCGTACGTATTGATGGTAAGAAGTTTTTTGGCGATGATGTGCAGACGGCTACCAAGAATATCCCTGCGGATATGATTGAGAAGATTCAGGTGATTGATGAGAAAAGTGATATGGCTAAGCTTACCGGTTTTGAGGATGACGAAGGTGAGCGTATCATTAATCTTAGTCTTAAGAAAGATCGCAAGAAGGGCATGTTTGCCAACTATTCGGGTGCTGTAGGTGCGGACATGGTAACAGATAATGGTGGCTGGTTTGACTATGGTAATCCCGCTTATGGTTCGACTCCTGCGGCACAAACCAAGCATTTCTTTGAGAATGATTTTCGCTATAATGCCAATCTGTTTACCAATTTGCTATTGGGCGAAAGTCAGACCACTATCCTAGCGGGTGCGAATAACACGAATGAGATACGTTCACGCCGCGGGCGCGGCTGGGGCGGAGGACAGAATGCTGGTATAACCACTTCTGAGAATTTGGGTGTGAATACCAATATAGACTTGACAAGCAAACTCGATAAAAAAGACGATAAAACCTCTTTGCTCATAGGCGGTGATGCATCGTTTAATCACTCCAATAATGATACCCGCACCCTTTCTCAAAAAGATAGTTATAGCGAGGAAGCGACCTATATTGACAAGGATTCAACGAATAAATTAACCCAATCTTGGGATGCGCAAATGCGTTTGGAGGTGGAGTATCAAATTGACTCGATGAATAAACTCGTGTTGCGTCCGCAAATCAGTTATACCAACTCGGCTTCGGTGCAAACAAATGATTATGAATACGAGCGTGATTCGGTGCTGATCAATGCAGGTAATCAAAATCAGAATACTTCGCAGGAAGAGATCAGCGCTTCGATGCGAGTGATATACAATCATAAGTTTGCGAAACCTGGTCGTACGTTGACGATGCGTGCGAATGTAAGTTTTAAGAATACGGAGGGTGAGACCGAGACTTATGCGTGGGATCGCAGAAATGAAGTGGCTTTGGTGGATCAAAATACGGAGTCGTATAACAATACCTTGAGCTATTCGTTGCGCACCTCTTATGTGGAGCCTATCTACGGCAAGAACCATTTTTTGGAGACGGTACTCTCGCTTTCGGGAAACAACCGTCATTCAGAGAAGAAACAATACACCAACGTAGGTGGCGATTATGTGTATGATCCAATTTTTTCGAACGAGCTCTACAACGATATGTACACCGAGCAATTGGAGCTGAACTACCGTTGGGTGAGTGAGAAAATAGATTTGACAGCAGGTGCCCGTGTGCTAGCTACTCAAACGCATTCGACCACTTATTATGGTGGTTCGCTCGCGCGCGATACCTTATATAATAGGTGGAACTATTCACCTAACTTGCGCTTCCGATATAAGTTTGGTAAAAAGGAGTTCGCACGTATTGTGTATCGCGGCAATGTGAATCAACCTACTATTCAGCAGATGGAGCCCGTGCGCAACAACTCTGATGCGATGAATGAGACAGTGGGTAATCTGGGATTGCAGCCCGCTTTCCGCCACAATTTGTTTGCGATGTATTCTCGCTTTAATGAGAAGAAGTTCTCGAGTATTATGGTGGGGTTGCGAGGAACGGTGACCCAAGATGCATTGACCAACAATACCATCTATGATCAAACAGGTAAACGCTATATGCAAACGGTGAATGCGGATATGATACCATGGAATATTGGAGCGGATTTGATGTCGAATACTCCTTTTTACAAGAAGATGTTTCAATTCCACTCTCGTACGGCAGTGAGCTACAACCAACGCGTGGCGTATGTGCTACGTGAGCAGGATTCGGAGCAGATAACGCAGATGATTGAGGCGGGTACGCTAGGTTTGGGCGAAGCGTCTAAGACAGGCAATTTCCGCATGAGTAGCGATTTGACATTGCGTTTTACGCATAAGTTGGTGGATATAGGTGTGAAGAATACTAATATCTATTCGTTGACTCACAACTCGCTCAATAAGAAGAATATCAGTCATTTAGGCGATTGGATTATCTCCGGTGATGTGACATTCCACTTGCCCAAATCGTGGAATATCGCAACGGATATATCCTACACTTCTCGTTATGGCTATCAAGGATTGACGGATGTGAACGAACTGATATGGAATTTCTCGGTGGATAAGACTTGGGCTAACTCAACACTCACTCTCAAGGTGTATGACCTTTTGAATGATAAAAAGAATGTGGTGCAAACTGTGAATGAAACGAGTGTTAGTTACCAGAAATTCAATACATTACCCACATACTTTATGTTGACCTATACCTATAAACTCAATCGTATGGGTAATTTGAAGGCGACTGGAGCAGCGGCTTGGCAGCAACAGATGTATGAGGGTGGTGGGCGTTCGAATGTGCCACCATTTCATAGGTAGAATTAGAAGAGATTGAGATGGGTTTACGATGTGCTTACGATGTGCTTAGAAATTGCTGGCACAATTTCTAAGCACATTATTGTTCTATATAATTTGTAGGTAGCGTAAGAAACTCCAACTCTAGGATATTTCTCCCCAATTAACAACGGTTTGACGCAGAAGGTCGAGCCGTTGTTTGTAGATGCGATTATGCATCTCCTCCAGTAGTGGATCGGCATCCAGTATGGCTAATGCAGCTTGGCGTGCTAATTCAAGAATTTGTGCATCGTGTGTGAGACTGGCAATACGGAGGTCGAATGGCAGTCCGGATTGTTGGGTGCCCTCTAGGTCGCCCGGTCCGCGCAGTTGCAGGTCGGCTTCGGCGATACGGAAGCCATCATTGGTGGCCACCATGATTTCCATTCGTTTGCGGGTGTCCTTGCTGATTTCAAGTTTGGTGAGCAGTAGGCAATAACTTTGTTCCGCACCTCGTCCGACGCGTCCGCGCAATTGGTGGAGTTGGCTAAGTCCAAAACGTTCGGCATTTTCTATAATCATCACGCTTGCATTGGGCACATTGACCCCGACTTCGATGACGGTGGTAGCTACCAGTATTTGCGTTTCTCCGCTGGCGAAACGCTGCATTTGCTCGTCTTTGTCCTTTGGCCTCATTTGGCCATGCACCATTGAGATTTTATATTGAGGAAACGTTTGGCATAGGGTTGTGAATCCGTTTTGAAGGTCTTGCAGGTCAAGTTTTTCGTTCTCATTGATGAGTGGATAGACGATATACACCTGTCTGCCTAGGTCAATCTGCTGGGTGATAAACTGGTTGACGGATGTGCGTCGCTCGATATTGTAATGGAGTGTGTGTACAGGTTTGCGTCCAGGTGGTAGTTCGTTGATAATACTCACTTGTAGGTCGCCATAAACTGTCATAGCCAATGTGCGTGGTATGGGCGTAGCCGTCATGACTAGTACGTGTGGCGGGCGGGTGTTTTTCTCCCAAAGTTTGGCGCGTTGTGCAACTCCAAAGCGGTGTTGCTCGTCGATGATACATAGTCCGAGATTAGCAAATTGCACATCTTTTTCGATGAGTGCATGGGTGCCAATGAGGATATCGATTTCGCCATTTCGTAGTTGTTCGTGGATTGGGAGTCGTTGTTTGGCGGTAGTGGAGCCCGTTAGAAGCTGACAGTTGACCTCTACGTCGCGTAGTAATCCGCGAATGGTTTCGTAGTGTTGATTAGCTAGAATCTCGGTGGGTGCCATGATGCATGCTTGGTAGCCGTTGTCGACGGCTAGTAAGGCCGTGAGTAGTGCAACGATTGTCTTACCACTGCCGACATCACCTTGCAGCAGTCGATTCATCTGGCGTCCGGACTTGAGATCCGTTTGTATCTCGCGTAAGACATTCTTTTGTGCGTTGGTTAGGTGGTAGGGTAGGGAGTTGTATTGTGCATGAAAAGCTTTCCCTACAATGGGCATGCGAAATCCTTCGTTTTGTTCGCGGCGCTTCATTTGGCGTAGGATTTGCATTTGGATGTAGAAAAGTTCCTCAAACTTCAGTCGCTCTCTTGCTTTTTGCATGGCGATTTGATTTTTTGGGAAATGTATATTGGCTAGTGCCTCGTTGAGTGGCATCAGGTGTTGTTGCTCAATGAGGTCGATGCCCAATGTTTCGCGCACGCCATTTTTTTGTAGTAATGGGATGAGTTCTGCAGTAATGTTGCGTATGGCTTTGGAGTTGAGCCCAGCCCGCTTCATGCCCTCGGTGGTGTTGTAGTAGGGTTCGAGCCCTTTTGTCATCTCGGGATTGACCTTTGCCATTGGGGTCAATTCGGGATGTACGAAATTGTATTGGTGGTTGAAGCGTGATGGTTTGCCGAATAGCAGGTACTGGGTGTTGCGTTCTAGTTTGAGATATTTGATGCCTTTGAACCATACTAGTTCGATGGTATGACGTCCGTCGGTGAAAGTGGCAGAAAGCCGTTGCGCTGCGCCAACACCCACAGTGTGCCATTCGGTGATATGACCGATGATTTGCACATAGGTATCTTCGTCCTCAATCTCATGGATAAAATAGAATCGGCTACGGTCGATATACTTGTATGGGAATTGGTACAACATATCGAGCGCAGATTTTACCCCAAGCTCTTTACGAAGAATGTCGGCACGTTTCGTGCCGACACCCTTACAGAATTCTATATTTTGGATGGATAAATCCATTTAGCTTCGCAAATAGGCTATAGGCAAATAGGCTATAGGCTAGAGGCGAGATTATTGCAAACGGAAGTTTACAGGTACAGTGTACTTAACGCGTACAGGTTTACCACGTTGCTTACCTGGTTTCCACTTAGGCATAGATTTGATGACGCGTATAGCTTCTTTGTCCAGTGAAGGTTCACCTGAAGAACGCACTGCTTGTACGTCGACGATACTACCATCTTTGTTTACCACGAATTGGCAGATTACACGACCTTGGATACCGTTTTCTTGTGCGATTACAGGGTATTTTACGTTCTCAGCAAGGTATTTGAAGAGGGCTTGTTGTCCGCCTGGGAATTCAGGCATAGACTCTACTACCATGAAGATCTCTTCTTCTTCCTCTTCCTCTACAGGAGCTTCAACAGGAGGAGCGATAACCACCTCAACCTCTTTGTCGTCCTCGGTATTGATTTCAATACTCTCGGTCTTAACATCATCTTCAACCACGTTGAGCACTTCTACTTCTTGTACTGCTGGTGGTGGAGGTGGAGGAGGGGTCTCTTGACTGGTTTGTTGGATGTCAATCTCCTCTTCGATTAAGAAATCGGTGTCGGTTACTTCGTACTTAGTCACTTCTTTTTCGGTCCATTCAAAAGCGACGTAGCAGATACTCAAGACAAGCACAAGACCCATGAGAACATAGGTGAATTTCTTGTCTTCCAAACTTGCTTTAAGTGATTTTTTGATTTGCATATACTAATAATTTTAAAATTCGGTCTCTTTCTGGATAAGGTTAATCCTTTCAGCGTGCAAATTTACTACATTTTTTTGAAATGAGCAAATATATTTGTGATTTTTCTGGAAAATACTTGTATTTTTGGGATAAAAATAGTACTTTTGCAGTCGAAATGAATATGCAAGGTTTGATAAAATCGTCAAGTGCTCGCAATTTTGCCAAATTACTATCCGCAAATGTAGTTGCTCAAGTCATAGGATTACTCATATATCCTATACTGACTCGCGTGTATGCGCCTGAAGATTTTGGTTTGTTGAATTTATTTGTCAGTATAGCCAGTGTCATATGTGTGTTGGCCACGGCAGAATATCACAACGCCATCGTGTTGCCTAAGCAGCAGAAAGATAGCGTAGCGATGGTGCATTGGTGTATGTTGCAGTTGTTGGTAGTAGTGGTGTTGACGGGAATGTCGGTGCTGTTTTCTAAGCCAATAGCTGCATTATTTAATTTGCCCGTATTGGCTCACTATTATTGGTTGGTGCCATTGATGGTGTTGGTCAGTGGTGGGTGGAATATATTGAATTATTGGTATATTTATCGAGGCAATTATACTCGCATTAGTGGGTATCAACTCTCGCAGAGTGTGTTGTCGGCCGGTGGAAAATTGGGATTTGGCTATGCGGGTATATTGCAAGGCGGTTTGGTTTACTCTACTATTTTGGCGCCTCTGTTGGCGTTAATTAGTAGTTTGATAAGGGCAGGAAAAGAGAATTTGATGCCTCTTCGAACCGTGGTAAGAGATGATGTGAGAGAGGTAGTGCGAACGTATCGTAATTTCCCAATGTATTCTTTGCCACGTAGTTTTGTGAATATGATAGCGGGTCAGCTGCCCGTATTGCTATTGACCCCATTGTTTGGCGCTCGCTATGTAGGTTGGTGGAGTATGGCCGTGTTGCTTGGGTTTACTCCGATTAGTGTGATAACCAAGTCGATGTATCAAGTGTTGTATCAATATACCACATCGCGTGTAAATACGTCTTTACCATTAGGGTTCTATTTTCGCCGTTTTACTTGGGTGGTGATAGCAGTAGCATTGCCTGCGTTTGCTGTGTTGGCATGGGTATTGCCAGATTTGACCAGTTGGTTGTTGGGCGCAGAATGGCGTGAAACGGGAATGTATATACAGTGGATGTTGCCCTGGTTGCTCTGTAGTTTGCTAACCTCTAGTACAGGTTTCTTGGCCGATGTATTCTTTCAACAACGATTGGGATTATGCTTTGAGCTATTGACAGCGATACTCCGTACTATTGGAGTTTGTATCGGTGTATGGCTACATGATTTCTCGATATCTGTAGCTGGATATGCCATAGGTAGTGCCGTTGCGGTATTGGCGCAGTATATATGGTTGATGAGTCTTGTTAAGAAATATGACAAGCGACTAGAAGATACGCTTGATTAGACGCCTTAGTTGACGTAAACGAAAGGCGATATGTTCGCGCACTAATAATCCACTTTGTTTTATGAAATTGGCATTGGTCAGTACAATGGGGTACTGGCGATGTGGAATGGATAGCCGATAGCAGTATTTTGGGACATAACTATTGCACATATTGCTACTATGCACAATTTCACACCACATGCCGCACTCTGGCATTAGTTGTAGAAGCGTGTCGGGTACTTTCGTGTGATCTATTCCAATGCAAGTTTGGAGATTGTCATAGGGTTCGTAGAAGGATAAGAAATGGTTCTTATTGTATGTAGCAGCAAGCGCGATGTCTGTAGCTTCGAACCATTGGATACCATGATTGAAGGAGAGGATGGTTTGTTGCTTTGTCTGTAGGGTGATATGGGCTTGTAGGCGTTCTACAAAATCGTATGCCAACATATCGTCGCTATCCACTCGGGTGGAAAGCAGATGGGTGTAGCCTGCACAATATTGTTGTCCGATGGAATGATAAAGGTGATTGATATCCTCCTGGTAAGCGCAGAAGTGAATGGCGATGTTGTTATATTGTTGAGCGTATTGCAAAAGTCGTTCGCGGTAGGGCGAAGGCGTTTGGTCGCATGCCAGAATCACCCAAGTGAATGATTGTGAGGTTTGGCGGGTAATGGATGGTAAGCAATAGCAATCAAACAATCGGAATCGTTCTTCTAACCATTGCGCATCTATATGGATTGTGCTAGTCTCCTCGTATTGAAGATTAAACCGGGTGAGTATGATGTGATTATAATTCATCTATAAGCTGAATGAGTCGGTGGTGTATGTTTTCCCAATTATATTGTGTAGTAGCAAGTTGTCGTGCTTGTTTGCAGTGTGAGAGGTATCGTTGTGGAAGGGTGACGTATTCCGCGATGGCGTCTGCAGCTTCGACAGCAGAATGGACAAGATGTGCACATTGGTGAATGTGAGGGACGCCTTTGTTGATAGCTCGCAAATGCGAGAATATGGATGGTCTGCCAGCAGCCATGTAGTAGAATAATTTGATAGGTAGGCAACGGGTGTTCTCAAAGTCGATATCGCGTAGATCGAGAAATAAGTCGTAGTGTGGGAGTTGGTTGCAAAACTCGTTGAATGGTAAAGGATTATGCGTAGATATTTGAAGATTTTTTGGCAACGATTTTGGTGTGTAAGATGTGGTGGATATAATCGTGAGATGCCATTGAATCTCGGGCATTCGTTGTGCGACTAGAGTGGCTGCTTCTAGTGTACGATGGAATCCCTTTTCCTTCGTAAGTGGGCCTGCATATAGCATGTGGCATTGCTTTGAGATGTCACGTGCTGGCGATGTAGGGATGTAATTAATGCTAGGGTAATATGAGAGTTCGATAGCAGGTTTCTGAGGGAATAGAAAACGGAATGGTGCGGCTTTGTCTATTTCTCCAAAGATGAAAGCGTCGGCGCGTATACCAGCCCATAGATTGGCTAATGTTAGTAAAATGGCTTTGCAGACCTTACCCCAGCGCAAATGTCGCAAATTCTTTTTGGAGGGATACCATTCTGTGATATCGTAGATGATCTTGGCGGTGGTGTTTTTGACTTTCCACATGGCCCGAGGGGTATCCACGATGTAGATGTCAGCTATGGTAGGCTGAAATTGTTGGAAAGCGACGCAGTCGTATATCTCTACCCGATGCCCCCTCTCGGTAAGGGTTTTAGCTTGATGGTAGAATACGCGATCGTCGTTATGGTAGTGAGCAGATTGGAGTATGACGATATGCTTGGAATCGTGCATAGCCGGGTTATCTTAGTTTTCGTTCTTTAAACCAATTGTATGCGTTGGCAAACCAAAACCACCAATGGTAGTATTTCTCTACGCTATAGTATGTAGTAGGTGTACTTCCGAATTGTTTGTAGTGGTTAGCAATTCCTTTGATCATACTACCTTCGAAGTCGAATATTACCCCCTCTTTTCGAGCCAACTTGATTGCTTCTAGCACCAACAGTGCGCTAGCTCCTGATTCTTTGTGGGTAGGGTCGTAGCAAGGGATGAGGTAGTACATCTTATGTTTATCCCATACCAGGAATGCAGCTGCCAATACTTGATTGTCTAGGTTGCGTATGGATAGTATAGTGCTTTGTTTTTTTCGTTGTGTCTTGCGATCCAATACGAGGAGGAATTCTCGCGTGTAGCTTATCTCTTTCCCTTGCGTGCGCATGCACTGTAGATGGAAACGATAGAATTCTTCCGCAGTCATTTGCGTGTCGGCGTGTAGGGATAGGGCTTTTTGCAATTGACGTTTTTTATTTTTGGAAAAAGCCTCGATGACATTGTCGATATTGGAGAGGTCTAGTATTTGGTATGTGGTGCGTTTGTTGATCTTAAATCCCATCGTTTGCATATAATTAGGCGTAGGGCTAAAGATGGGGTAGTGTTGATAGTAATATGCTAAGTTGAGCGTGTCTAATTGTGTTGTAAAATCTTTGCAGATTTGCAGTATGAGAGTAGGGTTGTTGTGTAGGTCATCGCGCAGCCATATTCCTCCTATTTGCGTCATTTGTGGCATGACGATGTATCTCATCCAAGCACGTTTGCGAATTAGGTATGGAAGTGCGGCTTGGATGGCTCCATTTTTATCGATGCTAAGTAATACGTCCCACTCCTTTCCGGCGCATACAGCGTCCATCCACCAATCCGTCATAAAAATAGGGATATTGTCGTTGGATTGGCAAAATTCACGGTATAATTCTTTAGGTGTCATACTTTCCCAATGTACAATTTGCGTGCAAAGTTACAATTTTTTACCGAAATATCCAAATAACATTTGCAAAATTCAAAAAAAAGCAGTACTTTTGTGCCTTAATTTAAAAATAACCAATAAAAGTTATCTGTTATGATTGTTGAAACCAGTCCGTACAAGGTTTTTGCTCTTTCTCAAGGAGGTGAGCTCGCTAAGCGTATTTGTGAATATTTAGGATGTTCTGTAGGTAATATCCAAGTAGCACGTTTTTCTGACGGTGAGTTTGCCGTAAGTTTCGAAGAATCAGTTCGTGGTCAGTCGGTGTACATCGTACAATCTACTTGTCCAAGTAGTGATAATATAATGGAGTTGTTGCTGGCTATTGATGCCGCTAAGCGTGCTAGTGCATACAAAGTGATAGCTGTGATTCCATATTTCGGTTGGGCGCGTCAAGACCGCAAAGACAAACCACGTGTGTCTATCGGTGCGAAGGTGTGTGCAAACCTCTTGCAAGGCGTGGGTGTGGATCGCGTAATAACGGTGGATCTACATGCAGATCAAATTCAAGGATTCTTCGATATACCAGTAGATCATATTTATGGCGCAAATGTATTGGCAAGTTATGTGCAGTCGCTTAACTTGGATAATCTGATTGTAGCATCTCCTGATGTGGGTGGTACTAAACGTGCGTCTGTGTTCGCCAAGAAACTCACCGCGCTTACCAAGCAAGATGTGCCTATGGTGATTTGTTACAAGCATCGTCCTAATGCTAACCAGATTGGTGAAATGCGCGTGCTGGGTGATGTGGCAGGAAAGAATGTGGTAATTATCGACGATATTGCAGATACAGCAGGTACATTATGCAAAGCGGCTGAAGTGATGAAGATGGCAGGAGCAAGCTCTGTACGTGCATTGGTGAGCCATGGCTTAATGTCTGGTCCTGCTTGTGAGAGAGTGACTAATTCTGCGTTGGAGGAATTGGTATTTACTGATTCTATTCCATTTGATAAGGCACGTTGTGCTAAGGTAAGTATTGCATCGATGGCTAAGCCAATTGCAGAGACTATCTTGGCTATCCAAGAGCATCGTTCGGTGAGCGAATTGAATATTCACTAAAATTTAGATGAACATCTATCGACTTGTTTGTATTGTGTTTACAACACTGCTGGTGTCGTGTGTAAGTAAACCTACATCTCCAGTTATGCAGCGTCTGCCATTTGTGGCAGACTCTGCGTATGTATATATACAAGAGCAAGTGGATTTTGGTCCTCGTGTGCCAGGTACGTCTAGTCACCAGCAATGCGGAGATTGGTTGAAGGCAGTTTTGGGACGTTTTGGTGCACAGGTCATGGAACAAACGGGATATGAGATTAACTATGCAGGCGATAATCAGTATATACGCAATATAGTGGCATATATCCCAGGTAATCATCCATCTACGGTGTTGCTTTGTGCGCACTGGGATTCGCGTCCGTGGAGCGATGAAGAGGAGAATTATGAAGATCGTTATACCCCAGTGTTGGGTGCTAATGATGGTGCGAGTGGGGTAGGAGTGATTCTGGAGATAGTTCGCCAATGGAGTACGATAACTAAAATGGAGGCTTATGCTGGTTGTGTGCCAGCCTTGCAAATTGTATTTTTTGATTGCGAAGATATGGGGACTCCTAGCCACTATACGCAAAAACAGCGTGAGCATACATGGTGCTTAGGAAGTCAATTGTGGTCGAAAAAGTACAAACAGTCCATCCTTGATCATTCGCCAACACAACCTACAATACGATATGGTATTTTGCTAGATATGGTAGGTGATCCCTCTGCTACTTTCCCAAGAGAGTACTATTCGATGCTCTATGCTTCCTCATATGTGGAGCAGATTTGGCGTACGGCTACATCACTAGGATATGGTCGCTATTTTATGGGAACTGCGGCACAAAATACGGCCTTTAGTATTGTAGATGATCATTATTATGTAAATACCATTGCAGGTATTCCATGTGTGGATGTCATAGATTATAGTACCAATTCGGAAACCGGATTTCCTGAGTGGTGGCATACCCAACATGATGATATGCGGAATATTAACAAGCAAACCCTACAAGCAGTCGGGGAGACTGTGATTACAACCATATGCTCGAAATAAAGAATCTACATGCCTCTATTGCAGGCAAACCAATATTGAAAGGGCTTAATCTTACGGTTAAGGAAGGTGAAGTGCATGCTATAATGGGGCCTAACGGAGCCGGTAAATCTACTTTGTCGAATGTGCTAACAGGGCATCCTGCCTATACCGTGACTGAAGGCGAGGTGATTTTTCGTGGAAAGAACTTATTGGCAATGTCGCCAGAGCAACGTGCAAGAGAAGGAATGTTTCTCTCTTTCCAATATCCAGTGGAGATACCTGGTGTGTCGATGGTGAATTTTATGCGCACTGCGGTGAATGAGAAACGCCAGTACGAAGGTAAACCTGTGTTATCCGCTACAGATTTTCTAAAGTTGATGCGCGAGAAGAAGGCGCTCGTGGGTATGGACAATAAGCTCACAAAGCGCTCTGTGAATGAGGGTTTTTCTGGGGGCGAGAAAAAGCGTAACGAGATTTTCCAAATGGCCATGCTAGAACCTTGTTTGTCGATTTTGGATGAGACGGATTCAGGTTTGGATATCGATGCGCTGCGTATTGTGGCAGAGGGGGTGAATCAACTGAAGACTCCTCATACGGCATCGATTGTGATTACGCACTATCAACGTTTGCTGGATTATATCGTACCAGATTTTGTACATGTGTTGGCTGATGGTAAAATTGTGCGTACTGCAGGCAAAGAACTAGCTCTTGAACTTGAAGAACAAGGTTATGCATTCCTCAATGAATAACGCGAAACAAATTATTACTATTCCCGCAGGTGAAAGACGCGATTGGGTGCTATTCAATCAACCCAATACGGATTGGCATATTATTCAGGAGGCGAACTCGTCGTTGCTATTACACGTCATTGCGCTGCCTGCGCCACAAGATGATGTGCAGATGCATGCTACCATTACTGTTGAGCATCAAGCTGAAGGATGTCGCACCGAGATCTATGCTATGGGCTTGTTGCATGGTAGTCAGCAGAATCATCTTGTAACGCGTGTGTTGCATACAGTAGGTGGCGGTTATTCGTCGCAATTGATCAAATTTGTGCTCGATGACATGTCTAAAGCATCTTTTACGGGTGAGTTGAAAATTTTACCTGATGCACAGCAAGTGGAGGCTTATCAAACCAATCGTAATATATTACTTTCGCGTCAGGCGGAAATGATTACAGAACCTCAGTTGGAGATTTATGCCGACGATGTGAAGGCAAGTCATGGCGCAACCACGGGGCAATTGGATGAATCTGCACTTTTTTACATGCAGCAACGTTGTGTGGATCGTAATACCGCATATCGGTTGTTGTTATGTGCTTTCTTTGATGAGGTGCTTAGAACTCTGCCTGATGAGCAACTGCAAGAAGACATCTTGGAAAAGATAAATACATATCTTGGGTAATCTAATACCTTTGTTGTCTTTCAAAGCAGTGCTCGAATAGTTGGGGTGAAGAAACTAGTGTACGCGTTGGATGGCGTAATCTAGGAGAGAGAGCAAATTTCTTTTGTATTTGTTATCAGAAAACAGACTAAGGGCTTCAATCGCCTTTTTGCGGTATTGATCCATGAGTTGGTATGCATAACGAATACCGTCATAGCGTAATACGAATGAGCGAATCTCTTGTTCTGCTTCAAAAATATCGATGAGAGGGGACTGACTAGCAATTGCTTCTGCTACCTCTTTGATATGATTAGCTTCCTCTTTTGTTGCCCGTTGCAAAGATTTGATGATGGGCAATGTGGCTTTACCATCACGAATATCGTTCATGGTGGGTTTGCCTAGATCTTCAATGTCGGAATAATCAAAGATATCGTCTTTGAGTTGAAAACACAATCCGAGGTACATACCAAACTGCCGCATGGCAGTGAGTTGGCGGGCTGTAGCGCCCGAACTAGCAGCACCGGCTTCGCTACAAGCAGCAAATAGATAAGCTGTTTTGTATTTGATAATACGTAAGTATTGTTCTTCGCTAATCCACATGGATTGTCCCGAATGCAATTGGAGTAATTCACCCGATGTGAGCGATGCACTCATTTGTGATACGATATTCAGTATGGTAGTGCTGCGAACTTCCGCCAATAATTCAATTACTTTGGAGAGCATGTAATCTCCCACTAAGATAGCCACTTTGTTGCTCCATTGCTCTTGTACTGCTTTATCTCCGCGACGCAATGGTGAGTTGTCCACTACATCATCGTGGATAAGCGATGCGGTATGCATTAACTCGAGAGCTGTGGCTGTTTCGATGGTTTTTGTGGTGATGCCACGGCATATGCCTGCAGACAAAAGCACCATCACAGGTCGTAATTGTTTGCCGCGTTTGGAGTGGACATAGTCCAATACTTCACCTAGCAAAGGATTATCCGATTGCATCATTGATGCAAATAACTCTTCGAATTGACGAAATTCCGTTTGTATTACGTTGCGAAAATCCTCTCTCATTCCCATTTTGCTGAATTGAGATATCCACGATAAACATCGCTGAATGCCTCTGTGTTAGATTGGCCTCCGATGATGAAGATATTGTCAAGTGTATCTACTACTACACTTTGGTTTTGTCTTGTTTGATAGGATGTGGGCAATTGATTATCGTTGGCGTTAGGAGTATGCCAATTCATACCTTCGTCGTAAGAATATAGAATATTGCTGCGCCATTCTAAATCATTGTCAATACCGCCAAACATGATGAAATGCTTGTCATAGTAGATGATGGATGCGCCTGTGAGCGAATTGAATGATGGTTGAGCAATCGAAAAATCTTTCAGGCGATACCCGTCGGTAGTAGAATATTCAATATTCCATCTTGAGTTAACGACATTGCCATCTATGTCGCGCCCGCCTACCACCATAGCTCGTGGGCGTTCGCTGCTACTTTCGAATGCGAGTGACGCAAAATCACTGATAGGGAAAGAGGAAGGAAGGTATCCTTGCTTGAGTCCTGCGATTCGTGTTTCGACAGCAATACTATCTTGATGGATAGTGGCTAACATCATCTTGGATGTGGTTGCTTCTTGCACCAAACACCAAGGGTGCCCATTGTAGGATACTAACATGTTTATAGGGACAACATTGCTAGATGAATAATCTTTCTTTGTCCAAGTCAGCAAATTAGTAGAATAGTATAATTGTCCGTCGCTTATATAGTATAAGGTGTCGCCATGTTGGCAGATGTCTCGAACGTGACATGGTGTGGGCAACGTAGAGATAGTAGATGCAGTTTGCTCCCAAAGCTCTCCGTTGGCAGATTTATACACCTGTGTGGATAAACCATTGTTGATATATAATACCAATTGCTGATTGATATAAAAGGCCTTGGTTTCGCAATTTTGATTAGGGAAGATGTTGTCTGCTATTTTTTTCCAAACATATAAGTCGGGGTTTACTTTGTGGGCTGCAATGTTGATACGATACCATCTTTCGTTCTTCATGTCTGAGGCAGTCACGTGTAAATAGATTGGTCTTTGGTTTAGATTCATCGTGTCCACGCCTGTACTGATGATTGTAGTATCGGGTAAGATGAACTCTACTTTGCCAGGCGTAGCCATATAGGTCACTAAAGGTACTACGGAGTCCAATACTGTGCCAAATCGAAGTGAGTCTCTAGTATAAATCAATCCAGTATCGGAGCGGTGCTCTATTCTGTAAATACCTTCGGTTAATCCAGGATATAGAGTATCTTTCGCAAAAGTAAAAGTAGATACCCTTGCATCAGATGATACTATAGTATTGTTCTCTTTCTCTCTACATCCCACCAAAATGAGGGATAAGAGTAATAATAATGGCAAAAAATAACGCATAAAATCAAAATTTCGTACAAAGTTACTGCTTTATTTGCAAATTTGCAAATAAAGTTGTAATTTTGCATAGATTTTTTAGAATAATTATGCTTTTTGAATCAGTAATAGTAGATTTGTTGCGGTATTTACCGACCAATAAGCTTCTTCAAGAGAAGAAAAAGGTGCGTGAAATATTATCCCAAAAACGTAGGTTGTTGACAAAGGATGAGGTGGCAGAGAAATCCGCCAAGATCGTTGCAGCGATAGAGCAGTTGCCATGTTTTCAGGAGGCAACTACGGTCTTGATATACTATCCTATGCACAATGAGGTGGATGTATTATCGCTTATTAAAAAATATAAGAAGACCAAAACTTTTCTTCTGCCAGTAGTGCATCGTATGGGTATGGAGGCGTGTCCTTATGAGGGTAACGCAAAGATGCATCGTGGGCGATTTCATATACCAGAGCCAACGACTTCTCCTTTTAAAGGGAAGATAGATTTGATTATTGTTCCTGGTGTGGGATTTGATAAAGATGGAAATCGTTTAGGTCGAGGTGGTGGTTATTATGATAAATTCTTGGCATCATCGCGTAGGTATACACATTTGGTAGGTGTAGGTTATGATTTCCAAATCATAGAGAAGGTGCCAGCTAATCGTAGAGATAAAAAACTAGACTATATTGTAACACCTACGAATGGTGTTATCAAAGCAAAAAGGGATTGAAAGTCAATCCCTTTTTTATTGCTTAATGTTCCTAAATTACAATTCTAACGTCGTTTGACGTGCTCGTTGATAGACGATTTGTTGATCGGTTTGTGGTGTCAGTTTGGCTTCTCCAGTGCGGTAATAGTAAATCATACCATAAGCTTGGCATTTTTGCAGTTTGGCATATGGTAATTCATCTTTGTAGAAGTTCTCCACTTGATCCCAGATACTTAATATGATTTCGTCAGCTTGTCTGCGCAATGTTTCGGTGTCTTCAAACACACGCGTGTGCGTTTTCTTATGCATGATATGACTGGTATAATCCTCTTTGAACATTTCGTAGTGTACCATCACCTTATTGATTGCAGGATTGTATATAGGGAAGCCGCCTGCTGCAGTGCGTTTTTGTTCGCCTTCGATGATATTCTGTCCCCATTCAAGCAAACCTTCTTCAGTAGTAAGGTCGGGTAGTGCATTGCTCTTGGGGTCGAGTTTGTATAATTCTTTTTGTGCTCTCTTGATTTCTCCGCGGATAACGGACAAATTGAGTACTTGAATGAAGTGGGAAATGTACATGCGTGCGTTGTGAACGCGATGGCGATATCGTCTGTTGGCAGTCACCTTGCTGTCGAAGTTCGCGTGGTACTGAGCTACTTGATTTTCGAATACCATTAAGAAACGTTGTGCTTCGGTCAAGGTGCGATAATTGATAGCTTGATTCTTGAAATCAGCATTAGCCGCTTGCTGAATTGCTTTTTGCAGAGCATGCAAACGTGCTTGGTCAGTTTTTGGTAATCGACGGTAAGGCATATATCTATTTTTAGTTTAAAGTTGAAAGTTTATAGTTTAAAGGCTGGGCGCTTCGCTAATTCTTGCGTGTGTTGAGTTTGTTAGCCAATTTTCGTAACTGTTCGGTAGCTTGGTTTTGTGGCAGTTGGTCGAGTAATGCAAGGGCTGTGTGGGTATAATTTTCTACCACTTTCTCGCATGCAGTACGCACATCAGATTGTTCGAATATCTCTTTTACAGCTGCAATCTTCTTCGTATTATTCTCTAACACTTGGCTATACCAATGTTGGAGTTCGTTGCCTTTTGCCTCATCGCCTAATAACCTCATCGCCTCCAAATATACAAACGTCTTTTTGTTGCAACTGATATCTCCTCCTACGGCTTTACCGAATGTTTTAGGGTCGCCCCAAACGTCCAAAATGTCATCTTGTATTTGGAAAGCCAAACCGATATTGATACCAAATTGGTACAATGCCTCTTGTGCTTGATCGTTAGCGCCTGCGATGTAGGCACCTGTTTGTAGTGCGTTAGCAAGTAGAACGGAGGTTTTCAGGCGAATCATCTTGAGATACTCATCTATGGTGACGTGCTCTTGGCTCTCAAAGTCCACATCGTATTGCTGCCCCTCGCAGATCTCTGTCGCCATCTTATTGAAGAGTTGCAATACTTTAGGCAGTTTATCTACAGGAACGCCTGATAGCAGTTTGTATGCTTCGATGAGCATTTGGTCGCCTGATAGGATGGCGGTGTTTTCGTTCCACTTCACGTGAACCGTTGGACGACCACGACGCACATCGGCCTTGTCCATCACATCGTCGTGCAAGAGAGTGAAGTTGTGGAACACCTCCAACGCCAATGCCGCAGGCAGTACATCCTCATCTTTGCCACCAAATAGCTGACT
>JAEIGA010002129.1_pt1 | contig 31614 bp, 64 predicted proteins | sample 9270691 | NCBI WGS metagenome assembly JAEIGA01 (sample SAMN17057246, study PRJNA624740) | gut metagenome | biome: biome; isolation source: fecal sample | host: Bos grunniens | place: China: Xizang | collected 2019
CCACATTGATGCCGCCTATCAGCCGATGGAGGAAAACGCCGCAGACTTCGAGCATTGGGTAAGCGACGCAATAATGCAGCTATTGAAGCTGCAAGGCATCAGCGACACACCCATATTCAGGCGCAACCGCATCAGCAACCAGCTGGAACAGGTGGAGATGCTGGTGCAGGAGGCCGCATGGCTTGACAAGAACACGATACTGCGCAAGCTGCCTAACATCAGCCCTGACGAGTATCAGGCCATCATAGAGGCCAACGAGGACGAGGACATGGCTAGGATGGGGGTCGGGCTTACGACCATGCAGGGCGAAGGGACTAACGAGCTATGATTCAGTGGACCACACCGACCCACACCCACACGGTCAGCGGCATAGACCTGACTGGCTTCGACGTGTGGGTGTCATACAAGCAGGGAAGGAACGAGCTTTCCGTGCTCGCATCCGATGTGACCTATGACGGCTCCAAGACGAGCGTCACCGTGGAACTCACCCAAAGGCAGACGGGTGCCTTCAAGGCTGACACGGTCAAGGTTCAGATTAACTGGGTCACCCCAGACGGCAAGCGCGATGCTGTCAAGGTGAAGTCAGTCGAGTGCGACGAGAACCTGATGGCTAAGGAAGTAAATTATGTCGGGGCGTGATTGGGTCCCTTACGCAGAAGAGCAGATTGACTACCAGCTCCAGCCCTCCCTGCAGGTCGCGTGGGGCAGCACCGAGTACATCGAAATGAGGGCCGTCCCAGTTGAGGACTATGATGGTCCCTACAGCGCGGTCCCGTCTTGGAGCGAGCAGACGTTTCCAACGGCAGACCGCTATCTGACCGACGACTTCGAGGTCAGCTCAATTCTGAAACTTGAGGTCACCAACGACGCAGGCGGCCTCACATTGACGATTTAGGAGATTGCCATGCCAAACCAGTACGTGAACAAAGTTGTCATTAACGGCGTGACCAAGGTTGACCTGACTGCGGACACCGTCTCTGCGGCCAGCCTTCTCGCTGGAATCACGGCGCATGACCGCAGCGGTGCGACCATCGAAGGAACCATGCCCAGCCTAGCGGACGCCACTGGCGACGCGACGGCAACGACCGCGACCATCCTCTCGGGTTCGACCGCGTATGTTGCGGGCGCAAAGGTAACGGGCCAGATGCCTAACATTGGCGCACAGACCATCACCATCGATGACAAGGACGACGAGATTGCCATCTCCGCTGGCTATCACGATGGAAGCGGGGTTGCAAAGCTTGATGCAACTGAAAAGTCGAAGCTTATCAGCGGGAACATAAAATCGGGCGTTGTCCTCATGGGCGTGACAGGCTCGTACACAGGCTCCGAGCTGGTGACCCTGCAAGCCAAGAACGCCACCCCGACGTTCGCAAGCCAGACAATCACGGCAGACGCTGGGTACACTGGACTCTCTCAGGTGACGGTGGCCGCAATTCCCGTGACCTACTCCGACAACGCTCAGGGCGGGCAGACCGTCACGGTGGGCTAGCATGGCGAACGAGCACATCAACCACCTCGTGATTAACGGGGTCACGAGACTTGACCTTCGCAGCGACACCGTGACGCCCTCAGCCCTCGCGGAGGGCTACACGGCCCACGACAGGTCTGGCGCACCCATCACGGGCACGGCGACTGGTGGGTCGATGGTCATACGCGACGAGCAGGACAGCCACGGCGGAACCGTCAGGAGCATCACCGCTGGCTCCGTCGTGCAGGGCACCAAGGCCATCACCGAGAACGGCACCTACGACGTTGCCGAGTTCGCGGACGCGAGCGTCAACGTGCCCGCGCCAGAGCCAGAGCTACAGGCCAAGACGGCGACCCCCTCGACCTCGCAGCAGGTCATAACGGCGGACAGCGGCTACGACGGACTCTCGCAGGTCACGGTGTCTGCCATGCCGTCTGGCAGCGCGACGACCCCCGCGACCTCAATCACCGCCAACCCGAGCATCAGCGTGAACAGCTCCACGGGACTCATCACGGCGAGCGTGAGCGGCTCGAAGTCCGTCACGCCATCGGTGAGCGCGGGGTACGTGTCGGGAGGCACCGCTGGCACGGTCAGCGTGAGCGGGTCGAACACCTCGCAGCTCACGACGCAGGCGGCCAAGACGGTCACGCCGTCCACCTCGTCCCAGACCGCCGTCGCGGCTGGGCGGTACACCACTGGTGCCGTCACCGTGGCCGCGATGCCGTCTGGCACGGCTGGCACACCCACGGCCACCAAGGGGGCCGTGAGCAACCACTCCGTGAGCGTCACGCCGAGCGTCACCAACACGACTGGCTACATCACGGGCGGCACGAAGTCGGGAACGGCTGTGAGCGTGTCCGCGTCCGAACTTGTCAGCGGCTCCGAAACCAAGACGAGCAACGGCACCTATGACGTGACGAATCTGGCGGAACTTATCGTGAACGTGTCTGGTGGAGGTGGAGGTCTATCCCCGATTTACAGCACTTCCGTTTACGCAAGCACGACGAGCACGTCGTCAAGTACGATATTAAGCACAACTCTAACTGGTCTGAATGAGCAAGACGTGCTACTTATTGCCGTCTGCACAGACCAAGCAGGCAAGAGGAATGGTTATTTCTACAGTAGCGTTGGAGTGTCTTGGCTGGGAGTGACCAACTCAACATCCGTATGGCATATGGCAGTAGACGCAAACGGGAACGAAAATGGCGGGTACTCTTCCTACGGTGTATTTTTCGGCGGTTTCAGCACAGCGATTTCAGATGGAAGCGCGACCATATATTTCCAGAAGAGATACAACGTGAATTACACGGGGACGGTAGATGGAACCTTCGACATCAATGTTTACCTGCTGCCGTTGTCCTCGTTGAGATAGGGGGCGGTAATATGGCTATCTCGAAAATCACCGTTAACGGCACGACCAACATGGACGTTACTGGAACCACCGCCACGGCAGCGGACGTGCTCTACGGCAAGACGCTCGTGGTCGCGGACGGCACGACCGCCACGGGCACCATCCAGACGGTGACGGCGGGAACACCCACGGCGACCAAGGGCAGCGTCTCGAACCACTCCGTCTCCGTGACCCCATCTGTGACCAACACGACGGGCTACATCACTGGCGGGACGAAGACTGGCACGGCGGTCACTGTCAGCGCGTCCGAGCTTGTCAGCGGCAGTCAGACTCTTACAGACAACGGCACGGTGGACGTGACGAACCTCGCGTCAGTCACGGTGGACATCGACTTCATCACATATCACACGTCTAGCTCGGAGCCTACAAGCTCTCAGGGTTCGGACGGTGACATTTGGCTGGTGACGGCATGATTGACGAGAAGATGTTGGTCAGTTGCTCATGCGGCGGAACGCCGAGGGTGATGGGCAAGCACTACACGGACGATACCCATGAGTGGTGGATAGAGTGTGGGTCATGTGGAAAGTCTACCATTCACGACGGTGACTTCGACAGGGTGCTCGAAGACTGGCAAAGGCTGGTGACCGCGTAATGCCTACCGTAAAGCTGACACCAAGCACCTACTACCTCAGCTCATCGTCATACCTGTCCGTGGCCGACGCGGCGAACATGTACGCCGACTGCGACTCCACGACCTACGCCACCGTCACCAACAGCCGCACGTCCACCACGAGCTACTACATCTACGTGCGGGGCTTCGACCTCTCGCAGGTGCCGTCCGACGCCATCGTGAGCGACGTGGCCGTGCGCGTCAAGGCAAGGCACTCGGGCGGCTACGCGCAGGCCATGTACCTGTACGACGGCACCAGCACGTCATACGGCAGCAGCTCCACCACGCTCAGCACGACGGCCACGACGCACACCATCAACGTCACGCACGACTGGGCAGACCTCGTGAGCGCTGGCAGCGACCTCGGCATCCGCATCAACTGTAGGCGCAGCAGCCGCAACACGACGGCCTACGTCTACGTGTACGGTGCCGAGATAGAGGTCACCTACACGCTGCCCGTCTACCACTCCGTCACGCTGACCAACACCACCAGCGCGACGGTGGCGGTGAGCGACAGCAGCCCGCTGGAGGGCAGCGACGTGACGGTCACCGCCGACACGCTGTCTGGCATCACCGTGACGGACAACGGCACCGACGTGACCTCGCAGTTCGTGCAGGGCGGCACCGACACGGTGACCAGCTACCCAACGGCCTACGACGTATCGGGCAGCATCAGCGGCACGCACTACCAGCAGTGCATCGGTCAGGGCTTGGACAACACGGTGAGCGGCAACGACTACTGCTCGTCCAGCGGCTCCACCGCCCACATCGACTACAGCTTCGACTTCTCGGACGTGCCAGCGGGGGCTGCGATTCAGTCGGTCTCGGTGCAGGTCAAGGGCCACTGCGAGAGCACGTCCAGCAGCTCCGAGGTGGCGACGCTGCAACTCTACAGCGGCACCACCGCCAAGGGCAGCGAGAGCGAGTTCACGAGCACGAGCGACCAGACCGTCACCATGACCGCAGGCACGTGGACCTATGCCGAGCTGCAAGACGCCATCCTGCGCTTCACCATCGGCTACTACGGCGGCGCGGTCAGCGGCGCGGAGTGGACGGTCGCCTACGAGGTGGACGGCTACGTGTACACCATAGCCAACGTGACCGCAGACCACGCCATCGTGGTCACGGCTTCGTCCGCAGGCCCGACGATGTACGTCAAGGACAACGGCTCTTGGGTGGCCGTGACCAAGGCGTACCGCAAGGTCAACGGCTCGTGGCAGCAGGTCGCGCTGGACGAGGCATTCTCGTCTGGGGTCAACTACGTGCTACAATCCGACTAGTGACCCACTATGATGGGACAACACCTCAGCTTGTTTGGAGGTACCTGTGGCTGGTAACGCGGCATGGTGGTTTGCCGTAAGGGTCGGCGATACATGGACGGTCGTTTCCGTATCGGAGGCGGCGCTTGCCAGTGCAGGATATCCAACAGACCGCGACGGCGCATCGGCATACGCAACGGCAACCCTGCTGCAATCGTGGGAGGGGCCGTTCAGGACCGAATCAATAGCAAGGCGATATGCCGAAAGGCTGAACTCTGGCATGATACAGCCGAGGGACGGTCAGCGCAGCGTATCAGACCAAAAGATGGAAGAGCTAAAGCGCAGGTTCAGCTCGGAGTACCAGCAGGCTGCTGCGGAGATGCGCGGCAAGCTGGACAAGTTCATGGCCGACTATGAGAAGGAAAACGCAGAGTGGCGGCAGCGGGTGCAGGCTGGCAAGGCCACCGAGGCCGAGTACAAGGACTGGCGCAAGATGCAGGCCATGAACCAAAGTTGGATGGAGGGCATGGTGTCCGAGCTGTCAGCCGATGCAGCGCGCACGGACGATTTGTGCATGGCCTACATAAACAACGAGATACCGCAGGTGTTTGCCGACAACGCAAACGGCGCAGCCTTTGACATAGAGAGCCATATCGGCAGGGACACGCACAGCTTTGACCTTTACGACCGTGATACCGTGCGCAGGCTGATGGCCGAGGACAGCAGCCTGCTGCCACCGATACCAGAGCCAAAGCTGAACAAGCGCAAGGACACGGCATGGAACGCGCGCAAGATGCGCAGCGCGATAACCCAAAGCGTGCTACAGGGCGAGTCTGTGCCACATGCAGCCGAACGGCTGATGCAGGTTTTCAAGATGGACGAGGCTGTGGCAACGCGCACCGCACGCACCGCGCTGACTGGTGCCGAGAACGCTGGCAGGGTGCACAGCTACGAGCGCGCCAAAGCCATAGGCATCAACTTGGAGCAGGAGTGGATGGCTACGCTCGACCAGCGCACCAGACACAGCCATAGGCTGCTAGACGGTCAGCACGTGCCAGTCGGCAAGCCCTTCAAGGTGGAGGGCATCGACATAAACTTCCCTGCCGACCCAACGGCACCAGCGGAGTACGTATACAATTGCAGGTGCACGCTGGTGGCGTGGTTCCCTGATATCGAGCAGGAGGACAACGACCGCTGGGACAATCTGCCCAAGGGCATGACGTATGAGGACTGGAAGAACGGCAAGCTGGCAGAGAAGGCAGATGGCGTGCCGATTGACGGCAATCCTAAGACGCTGGCAGGCGTAAGGCGCGGCAAGCCAATGACCTTTGACGAGGCCAACGAGCTGCGCGGCAACCCTGATTACAACATGGCCGAAAGGGCTGGTGACAGGTATTACGAGGCCAACCGCAGGGTCAACGAGTACGTCAATCAACACGGCTATGATGACAGCAGCGAGCTACAGGCGCTGAGGGCCGAACGCGATGAGGCAAGAAGGGCGTACCAGAAGGCGCGCAGGGAGCAGAACGGCTATCGCATCAACTGCCAGACTTGCGTGGTGGCAAACGAGGCGCGCAGGCGCGGCTACAACGTTGAGGCAACGCCACACAACGGCGAAAAAACCTCCGTTCACGCTCGCCTTGGACGCAACACCAACCTTGCATGGATTGACCGAGAAACTGGTCGGCATCCCGATTACATAAGGTACGAGGGTGCTGGCAGCACGGACTACCGAGGCAGGGCGATACCAACCCAAAGGCGCTTCATGCAGTGGCTAGAGAGCGATGGCGTCGTGGAGGAAGGCGCACGGTACACCATCGAGTTCTGGTGGAAGGGCCGCAACGCTGGCGGGCACATCATATCATTGGAGCGGACTGCGCAGGGCCTGCGCATGTACGACCCGCAATGCGGAGAGACGTACACTGGCGATGCGATATACCGATACTTTGACAACGTGAAGTTCAAGACAACCACACGCGGCACAACCTATGCTGACGGGCCAGAGCTGCTAAAGGTAAGCGACTACGATTTTGACACTAGCATATGCGACCAGATTCTAAGGGAGGCAAGATGATACCAGCAGAGGTGACAGACGAAGCTAGGGTGATGGGATTTGCCAAGGTCGAGGAACTGGTGCTGCGCAGCGGCGAGACCATCTACCTGCTGGTGGCAGATGCCGCAAAGGTCGGTCTACCGCAATACCTGCACTATGTTGACGGGTTGCTGATGCAATCCACGCACGCGGAGTCAATGGCTCTGTTTGACGAGCCTGCATACATGGACAAGGGGTAAGCCATGGCTATGCCAAAGCTGACCGCAAGGATTGGCAGCAAGACCGACAAGGGCACAAAGGTAACAGCCGATACCTACATAAAGTCGCGTGGTGACTATGCTGGCGTGGTGATGGTGCGCGAGGACAACAGCAGGCAGATTGCCAACGCGATACATCACGCGGTCGCGGCGGCGTTGGAGGAAATCGGGTTGGCCGCTGAGCGATTTGCCAAACGCGCATGCCCTGTGGACACTGGCAGGCTTCGCAACAGCATCACGCACGCGCTGAACATGGACGAGGAATCGGTGTACGTCGGCACCAACGTAGAGTATGCTCCATACGTGGAGCTGGGCATCCATGGCCGCGAGGGCGTTGGGTTTCTGCGGCATGCAGCCGAGGACCATGGCAGCTACTACCGCAAGATAATGGAGAAGCATCTGAGCAAATAGCTTGCAAACTGGTACTTGCCCCACATGCGGCATGTGTGCTATACTCATGCCATGGAGGGGCAAGGGTGCCCCACAGCGAAGGGAGAACGAAATGGCACGCAAGACCCATACCATCATCGTAGACGCAGAGACCAACGACCGCATAGAGTACGAGTACGACTACAGCGACCGCGTGTGGAACGTGTACGCAATCGACGGGCTTACGGGCTACCCCATCCAGAGCGGGTACGCTGGCAGCAAGAACGAGCGCGACTACATCATCGAAAACGAGGCCCGTGGATGGTTTAATGACGTTGAGCAGCGCAACGCGGCGCGCATGGCCTACCAGATGTTCGGCGGCAAGTGACCTACAGCAGTTTGCCAAGCATGGCAAGCCAAGGCCAAGGGGAGGGGCCTAAACCTCCCAACACAAGGATGTGGCAAGATGGGAGAACGAGATGACGCGCACCGAGACCAAGTACAGCTACAACCACGCCAACGAGAGCATTGCCACCGTGCAGGGCATGGGCTACCTCGTTTGGCACGACTACGAGCGCAGGCAGACAGTGGCCGAGAACATCGACGGCGTTGTGAAGGTGCTGCGGTATGGCGGTTACATTACCAACGACCTGACCGTGCGCAAGGCCATTGCCAGCGCCTACGGGCTGAGCAGCTTCCGCAAGTAGTGCGGATGTGCTACAATAAACCACGACAGAAGGGGAGCACGACAATGATTAGACTACTGACCAACAGCGAGAAGGCCGAGCACGTTGCCACAATCAAGCGCGTGGCAGAGGCACCCGAGCAGGTTTGGACTGGCAGGCGCTACAGCACCAAAGGCCACTACAGCAGCACCGCGCAGGGTAGCCGCGACTACGAGCGCAGGTATTACATGCGATTCTATTACGTGCGCATTGGCGAGCAGGTGGTGAAGATTGACCGACCGAGCATCGACAGCACTGTTTACTATGATGACGAGTACAGCAGCCCGCTTGCGGTTGACGGCGAGGATGCCAAGAAGGCCGCATGGATTGCCTACAACATCTGGCACCACCAGTTCCGCGCCGACTACGAGAAGCACCGCAAGCACGAGGGGCGCTGGTGCTTTGACGGCACCTACCACATCAGGCCGTTTGTGTGCGAGGACTACGACGGCTGCTGCTACGTGGTGTGGGGTGCCGACCAGCACGACACCTACAGATGGCCCGAGGACACGCGCAGGTACCTGACGGACCAAGAGCTGGACGAGCTGATGGATTGCTACGACCAGATTGAGGCCGACTACCGCAAGCGGCTGGACGCATACTGGAACCGCTACCGCAGCAAGATTACCAGCGTTGGCTACTGGGCCAACAGATAGGGGTGCGGATGGCAACGAACTACAGCAGGGGTGCCGCATTTGAGAGGCGCGTTGCAAAGGACATGCAGCGCTTTGGCTACTGTGCCACTAGGGCGGCTGGTAGCCATACCCCTGCTGACGTTTGGTGCCTGATGGCAGGGCATGCGCCAGTGCTGATACAGTGCAAGCGCGACGGCAGGCTAGACCCCGACGATTGGAACACGTTCATTGACTACTGCCAGCAGGCAGGCGCCACACCAGTGCTTGCGATGGCTGGCACCAACGGAAGGGGCATTGCATACAGGCGGCTCGTTGGGAGAAAGGATGGCAGCAGGCGCGAGCAGCCTTTGGCATATTGGGTACCGCAGACGTATGAAGGGAATCACAATGGGACTGTTTAGGCCGCTACAGGCAAACGAGATTGAGTGCCGCATCGGCACGGTATCACAGCAGGGCAAGGGCCTTTCGCTGCTGCTGTACAAGACGGCGCGCGTTGACGCTGATATCTTGGACGAGACCTTTGGGCCGTTTGGCTGGGAGTGCAGCTTTGACGAGCACAAGGGAACGCTCTTTTGCAGCGTGGGCATACGCAACGAGGATGGATTCATGGTCTACAAAGAGGATGCAGGCGCGCCATCGAACATGGAGGCGCAGAAGGGCGAGGCATCCGATGCCTTCAAGCGCGCGTGCTTCAAGTGGGGCATTGGCCGCGAGCTGTACACGGCTCCGTTCATTTGGGTGCCAACCGAGAAGTGCAACCTGATTGACCGCAATGGCAAGTGGGTTTGCTATGACACCTTCGACGTTGCCAAGATTGCGATTGAGGACGGGCGCATCACTGGCGTGCGCATCGTGAACCGCAAGACGCAGCAGGTTGCCTACAGCTGGAAGGAGGCATAGACATGGAATGGCAGGGCCAGTTGCCTGACAACTTTGTGCACATCGTTGGCGTGTGCAAGCGTGACGCAGATGCCACGCAACTGCGCGCGGGCCTGCAAGTGCTCAACTTTAGCCTTGTGGTGCCCGACCCCTTTAGCGACCGCGACGTGTACATAGATTGCGTTGCGATGGGTGACGCGGTTGATGCCTTGGAGGGCTTTGTCACTGGCGGCGAGCTGCTGTGCGTAATCGGCAGGCTGACGTTCCGCAGCTGGACGGATGCCAACGGCGTGCAGCGCAGCGGCAAGGTAGTGTACGTTGACAAGGTTTACGACCAAGAGGACATGGAGGCAGAGAATGAGCATCAACAGGGTTAACATCAGCGGCAACCTGACCCGCGACCCCGAGCAGCGCGCCACACAGGGCGGCACCAGCATTACCACCTTTGGCATTGCGGTTAACGACCGCAGGCGCGACCCGCAGAGCGGCGAGTGGAAGGATTACCCCAACTTCATTGACTGCGTTGTGTTCGGCAATCGCGCCGACGCGCTGGCAAAGCTGCTGACCAAGGGCATGAAGGTTGCCGTGGAGGGCAAGCTGCGGTGGAGCCAGTGGGAGAAGGACGGGCAGAAGCGCTCCAAGATTGAGGTAATCGTTGACGAGGTGGAGTTCCTGAGCCAGCGGCAGCAGGGCAACCAGCAACCCGAACAGCAGTACCAGCAGCAGCCACAGTACCAGCCGCAGCAGGGATACCAGCAGCCGCCTGCGGCAGACGTGTACGACGAGGACATTCCCTTTTGATGCCGTGGCAATCGTTGAGGCCGTGTTCGGGCACGTGGAGGTAAGACGTGAGCACTGATATGGATTTGTGGAGCGAGATACAGCAAAAGACAAGGCAGCTGGAAACCTGCATTCGGGAGCTGCGCAAAAGCGGCACCGCATACGCGCAGGCCGAGCGTGATTACAAGGTAAAGCTACGCGAGGTTTGCCTGCGGCTGCGCAGCGAGAAGGAGATGCCAGTTGGCTTGATTGACAAGACCTGCTATGGCGTGCCAGAGGTTGCCGAGCTGCGGTTCAAGCGCGATGTTGCCGAAACGGTTTACCGCGCAAACCTAGAGGCCATCAACAGCATAAAGCTGCAACTCCGCATCATCGACGCGCAGCTGAGCCGCGAGTGGGCCACACCGCAGGCGGGGTACTGATATGCGCGGGGAAAGCCTATACAGCACCGAGCAGGAGTGTTGGATTTGCCACAGCCCCATGGTGCACCTGCACCACATCTACGGAGGGCATGGCCGCAGGCCGATTGCAGACCGCGAGGGGTGTTGGGTTTACCTTTGCCCTGCGCACCACAACATGAGCGACCACGGCGTGCACTTTGACCACCAGCTTGACCAGTTCTTCAAGGCCGATTGTCAGCGCCGATGGGAGGCGCGCAACGGCAAGAGCCACGACGATTTCAGACGGTTGTTCGGAAGGAGCTATCTGTGAACGGCAACATGAACAAGCACAAGGCGGTACTCCAATGGCTGCAGACTGGTGCCAGCATCAGCAGCATGGAGGCAATCGATAACTTTGGTGCCACGCGCCTGAGCGCTATCATCTTCAACCTGCGCAAGAAGGGACACGACATCGAGACCGTGTGGTGCGACGGTACCGACCGATTTGGCAACCCATCGCGGTTCGCGCGCTACTATTTGAGGGATTAGCGTATAATTGGCCTTAGCGATGATGCCGCATCGTTACTGTGCTACACTACAGAAAAGAGACACCCTGCGGGTTGCGGCATCAACCTGCGGGGTGTTTGCTTTTGGAGGCACAATGCAAGACGGGAGCTATGTGGTAATACAGGCGTTCATGGTGAACGACCTAAAGCTAAAGGGCAACGAGCTGATTGTGTACGCTGCAATCTATGGCTTCACCCAAGACGGCGAGCATTGGTTCTATGGCACCAAAGGGTATCTAGCAGAGTGGTGCGGTGCGACCAAGGGCACCGTTGGCAACTGCCTGAAATCGCTTGTGGGTAAAGGGCTGCTAGAGCGGCGCGAGCAGATGCAACAGGGGCAAATCAGAATCGAGTATAGGGCTACAAAAATTGGTACCCACCCACACAAAAATTGTGATACCCCTCATACAAAAATTGCACCCATTAATAACCTAGATACACAACCTAACGAACAACAAAAGCAAGCAAGCAAGCCGCAGCAGCGTAGCAGCTATGATGCAATCATTGACGGCTATACGGAAAGCCCTGAGCTACGCGATGCCCTGCGCGAGTTCATCAAGATGCGCAAGATGATAAAGGCACCCATGACAGACCGTGCGCTGACCAACATCCTTGCAAAGCTAGACAGGATGGCGGGCGATGACGCGACAAAGGTTGCCATACTGGACCAGTCGATTGAACGCGGCTGGCGCGGCGTGTTTGAGCTAAAGGATACACCGCAGGGCGCAGACCGCAACAATCAGGCAGCACAGCAGCAAGGAGGATTTGATGCAGCCCGATACAACTATTTCTAATGCCCTGACCCGTGCAGGCGTGCCAACACGTTACCTCGATGCAGAGCCGAGGCCCGACCTGCTGGCAGGCGTGTACCTCTTTGGCAAGGCTGGCGTTGGCAAGACGCATGCCGCATGTGGTGCCCTGCGTGCCTATGCCGAGAGCAAGATTTACCGATTGGAGGACGGCAGCGAGCTGTACCGTGGCAATTGCAGGTTCGTGAACGCACCCGCATGGTTTGCCGAGCTGCGCGGCACCTACAGCCACAGGGACGAAAGCGAGCAGGACGTTTTCAATCGGTACGCCAACTGCAAGCTACTTGTTCTGGACGATTTGGGCAAGGGCACCCGCAGCGAGTGGGCGGTGGAGCGCCTGTACATGCTCATTGACCACAGGTATGCCAACGCGCTGCCGACCATCATCACAAGCAACTACGATTTGGGAGAGCTGGCGGCAAGGCTATCTACGGACGCACAGACCATGGATGCCATAGCGTCACGCATCGGCGGCATGTGCAGGGGCCTGCGCATGGAAGGGCCAGACAGGCGGCTGCAAAGGTAGCCAAAGAATCTCGGAATTGACCCTTGCTCTCCTGCCGTGGTGTGTGCTATACTCATGCCAACGGCGGGCGGCAAGGGGCCACCCGAGGGCAGATGGGAGCACGATATGACCGAAATCAGGAACACCACCACCGACGAGCTGGTGGAAATCGAGTGCATCATCGACGGCACCGATATCATTGCCGACGTTATGGGCAACTCTGGCGTTGACCATGATGGCGAGCACTTTGCCATGGCTGAGGACGAAATCGACTGGTGGACCCGTTGGGCTGCACGCGAGGAACGCATCTGCGACGCATACGAAAGTGCGGATGCCAGCACGCGCAAGATGTACGAGCAGGCCATCTGCGAGTACGGGTACGACATGGAGCTGCTGCAAGACAAGCAGGAGCAGGCGTTGGGACTGTAGGGAGGACGAAATGGACCGCGACTTTATCGTTACAAGCATCAAAAGCTACGAGGCCAGAAGGAAGGCGGCAGGCGCGCGCGCAATCAATGCGATTAACGACGGCAGCTATCTGGTGGCGCTGGTTGCCATAACCGATGCCATGAAGGAAAGCGCCTGCATAGAGGAGCTTGAGTTCCAGCTCGAGGACATGGAGGTGCACCATGATTAGGGGCATCAGCGCCGACAGCATCCCGCGCTACGCGGAGCCGACGTGGGACGAGCTGCGCGAGTGGGAGCCGCAAGAGGGTCGCTGCTACAACTGCGACCACCGCGTGAAGGTCGACCTCGACGGCAAGTCCTACGACCTCTGCGTGTGCGAGCGCGACGACCGCAAGGGCGGGCAGTTCGGCGACGTGCACGAGTGCGACCCAGAGGTTGACGATTGCACCGACTGGGAGTGGGACGGCCATACGGACTGGTCGTGGGAATACCACGTCGAATTGGGCCTCTGATGGCATCGGCAGACCTGTGGACCGAGACGGAAGACAGCATGATAAGAACCTACTATCCCGTCCACGGTCGCCGCTGGCAAGGCTGGTCGGAGGTGCTGCCAAACCGCAGCCTGAGGGCCATCCAGATGCGTGCGCAGCGGCTCGGAACCACCAAGTACAAGGTGCTGCCGAGCGCGAACAAGGAGCGCCGCAAGAGGCCCAGAGCTGCCGACGCTAGGCATCGAAGCTGCCACGTCGTGCCAGTCGCCGACCCGATGGAGCGCGTGATAGCAGACCTCATGAGGGACGGTTACACGCCCAGCGAGATTGACCGCAGAATGAAATGGCCGCCGAACAGGACGGTGTACATCCTGACACAGAGATGGGAGAGGGAGAGTGGCAACCACGGGTGAGGCAAGGCGCTCCGATGCGCTGTACTACGGCAACGTGACCAGAAGGGCCTTGTGTGACATGGTGGCGCACCTAGAGACGGACTCGGCACAGCTCAAGAAGCTCGTGGCCGACATGTTGGCGACCCTGAACAACGCCCAGAGGGGCTTTGGTGTCCATCCCAAAACCTACCGCGACTACTACAGCCGCGCCAAGAAGCTAGGAGTTGACCTGTCATGAGCATCACTGACGAGCTGAGGAAAGCAGCAGACGATATTGCAAGCACGGCAGTGCCATGTAGTGCGTCACCAGACTACATCGGCGTTCGGCGCAAGATTGATGCCATCGCCGACCGCATCGACGCGGAGCACGAGCGGCTGATGCAAGAGCAGCCATTCACCATCGACATGGTACCCATGACCGACGAGAGCATGGCCGAGCACGGCTGGGTGCGTCTGCCCAAGGACGCGGACGGCGAGTACATCCGCATCGGGGACGTGATGGAGTGGCCTGATACCTCCACGGCGGAGGTCGTGGGGGTCTACGAGAGCGGCTTCTTCTACTTCGACGGCGATGACGAGGACGTAGTCGAGTGGACCACCTCGTACGACAAGGTCCACCACCACGCCCCGACCGTCGAGGACGTGCTGACGGAGTTCGGCATCGACTGGGAGCACGAGAGCGACTGCGAGGACAGGGCAGCGCTGCTCAAGGAGTACGCCAAGCGCCTGACTTTGGCAAAGGGGGAGGGCGAATGAGCTGGCAAGCATGCGTCTACTGCTCGTTCATGTGCATCGGTGACGTGAATTGGTGCAGCGAGCATGAGAGGGCATACGCGGACAGCACCATCCGCGGCGGCAATCGGTGCAAGGACTTTGAGTTCAACGAGATAAACGCAGAGCATCCCGACCACATTTACCAACCGCATTGGCAGAACTGCCCAGACCCGCGTCAGACGAGAATCGAGGTGGACGCATGAGTAGGTGGAGCAAACTGTTCGGCTCGCCGACAGACACCGCAACAACGATTAGGAAAAAGGGTCTGCTGTATGACCTGCTTGACCAATGCGACGAATGTCCCAAGTACACGGACGAATGCCAAAGCCCAAATGGCATATGCCACATGGAGTCGTTCGAGGCAATTCTGGAATGGCTGGAAGGTGAGGACGCATGAGCACCGAGGAAAAGCTGGCATGGCTGCTCGCAATCATCGCCTGCCCGTTTGCCGTGCTGCTGATTCCGAGCGAGGAGGTGACCGAATGAGCATGATAAGCGCCCAGATTGACGAGCTGCGCAAGTGGGCCGACCAGCTCAGCGAGCGGGAAAACGAGTTCGGCGTGGTGGTACGGGCGCTCGTGGCTGCGCTCCGCGACGCTGCCGACACCATCTGGCAGCTGCGCGACGACTTGCAGCGGGCCAACGCCGAGAACGCCAAGCTGCGAGACGAGAACGCCCGCCTGCGCTCGTGCCTGTCCGACGATGCTGACAACGCACGTCAAATCATGGCCGAGAACGCCAAGCTGCGGGAGCTGGTGCGGGATTACGACCGCTGCACCATGCACGCAGACTGTGTCGGATGCGAGTACGACGGCAAGCTGAGCACGCATTGCCCGCTCAGCCCATGCTTTCCCGACATTGACGAGCTGAGCGAGCTGGGAGTGGAGGTGGACGGGTGAGCAATGGCGCTGCCAATGGCGGCGAAGGGTCAAGGCAAATGAAGGAAAACAGCAAGACTAGGGTCATGGTCGTTCAGGTCTGCGACGAATGTGGGGCCGAGTTCCCCATATGGAGGCGCAAGAGCAGGCTCAAGGACGATGAACACGTAAAGCACCTGTACTGCCCGACCTGCAAGAGGGTCACGGCACACAAGCAGAGAAGGGAATGGTAGGAATGGAAATCAAGGTCAAGCTCACGGATGGAGCGCCGCTGCCAAAGCACGCAAGGGAGGGCGACGCTGGCATGGACCTGACCAGCCGAGAGACGGTGGAGATTGCGCCGCAGGGGACGGTCATGGTGCACACGGGCGTGCGCATGGAGATTCCCGAGGGCTACGTCGGGCTGTGCTTCCCCCGCTCTGGGCTTGCCAGCAAGCGCGGAATCAACCTCACCAACTGCGTCGGGGTCATCGACTCTGGCTATCGGGGCGAAATCATGGCACCGCTGTACAACGCGGGCCACGAGACGCAGGTCGTTGAGCGCGGGGAGCGCATCTTTCAGATTGCTATTATCCCATTCGCAACGTGCGAGTGCGTCGAGGTCGGCGAGCTGTCAGAGACTGAGCGCGCAGCAGACGGGTTCGGGAGCACTGGCACGAAGTAAATGCCCGTATAGCATAACGGTCAATGCAGCGGCCTCATAAGCCGTGGAGTGCGGGTTCGAGTCCCGCTACGGGCACCAGAGCACTGACGGGGGCTTGCCATCATCGGCAGGCCCTCGAACTTTATCAAGATTGACCATTGCAATTTGCTGCGCGTGTGTGCTATACTTGCTCTAGTAAGAGGGGCAAGGCACAGGGCCTAGCCACGCCAGACGGGAGAACGAAATGAAGCTTGCACGCAACGAGTACGATGTGGCCGAGCGCGCCGACATGAGCTATCAGATTATCCAGAACACTTGGAGCATCACCAACCCGAAGAAGCACATGCGCTATATGGTGGAAATCCACTACAGGCCGCAGAACCTGCCTTGGCACACCACCGACATGAACGAGAACGGCTATGACAGCGAGCGCACCGCAATGGCGGCAATCAGGCGGCACGCTGCCAAGCGCGGTTACACCCTGATTGAGGACTAGGAGGGCGCGGAATGGAACTGGCAAGGTACCACATGGCCGACCGAGACGAGCGGTTGGAACTGCTGGCAGTTGGCTGCACCGACGAATACTTTGACCTGCTGGCAGAGGCGCACGAGGAACGCATATGCGCAGCCGAGCGAATCATGGCACTGGCGCGCGAGCATGGGTGCGTGCGCATCCGCAAGCCGCACAGCAGCCAATGGCACATCCTGCACCCCTCCACGCGCAAGCCTTGGCTCATGCAGCTTACCACGTGGGACAAGTTGGGGCCTGTTAGCCACATCACGACAACTGGTGCCGACAGCTTCGACTACCTGATGACAGGAGAAATCATCGTAGAAACCGAAGATTGAGGCTTGCGCGCCTGTGCGCATGTGTGCTATACTCGCATTAGCGAAGGGGCACAGGATGCCACGACGAGGGGAGAACGAGATGAAGCAGCAGATGGCAACCATTAAGGTTTACAGCGGCAGCAACTGCGGCGCGCATGACGTTGTAAAGGGCGCAAGCGAGTACATCAACACCAACGGAAGCCACTGGCAGAAGAAGGTTATCTGGACCGCCGACGATGGCACCGAGTGGACGAGGGTTGCTGGCGAGTGGCGCAACGTTGTTACCATCACAAGCCACCGCGACAACACCATCATTGGCAAGGGCATCGGGTACAGCAGGGCATGCACCTGCTAGGCAGAAGGGAGCACGATTATGAACGACACCGAGCGTAGGACCTACTGGAAGGGCTACCACGCCATGAAGAGGCTGGCATACGACTACTGCAACGCCGAAAGGGCGTACATGGAAATCTACGGCAGCAACGCAAGCAACGAGTTCGTGAGGGGTGCGGAGCGTGCTTGGCGCTACATCAAGCGCGTGGGCGTGCAGAACATTACGGCATAGGGTGAGACACGATGGCAAGGAGGTGGTATCTATGAAACGGACTGACTTCAGGCGCAAGATGTACGAGGCACTGCTTGCCGATGATATTGAGATTGTGCGCATCTGGTGGGATGGCGATGACAAAGCCGAGGTGCAGGCGTTGGAGGCAGGCTATGTGCCCGTGCGCCTGCGCGTGGTGGCAGATGGCAACGACGTAAAGGTTTACCGAAGGTAGGAGGATTGCAATGAACGACAACGAGAAGCTTACTGATGCCGTGCTGGATGCGTGCTACGACAAGCGCCACAACTTTGCGATTGACGGCGAGCTAATGGTGACCATCACCCTCGCCGAGTACCGCGAGCTGGTGCAGGAAAAGGCCAAGGCCGACCAGCGCAAGGAGACCGAAAGCATCTGGCAGCTGCGCGCGGATAACCAGAAGCTGCGCGACAAGATTGCCGAGCTGACCATGGATGACAGCGACTAGCAATCGTATGGCTGGTGATGGCAGCGGCTGGCACCAGCCTGCCACATTGGAGACAACGATGGCACGCTGTGGGAGAAGTGCGTACTGGTGCGCGTGGTTATAGGAGGGCATGATGGCACAGGTTGAGATACTGCGGCACCCTACCGACGAGGACTGGCAGCGGTGCAAGCTACTGGCACTGAACACCATCGGCAAGCGCAATGCAAGCGGCACGGTGAGCGATGATTGGAAGCGGAAGATGCTGCGCTCCGAGCACAGCCCCATACGCACGCTGATGTTCACAATCCGCATGGAGGTGCCATATTGGGTTAGCGTGCACTTCTGCCGACACAAGTTTGGCGTTGAGCACTACGTTACCAGCCAACGCAACGACCGCCAAAGCCTGTACGACCGCAACGCGGCACCGCAGGACGCAATGGTTACGCACATCATGGACGTTAACGCTGCCGAGCTAATGCAGATGGCGCGCATGCGCCTGTGCTCGCAGGCCGCGTTCGAGACGCAGATGGTTATGAAGATGATTGTGAGCGAGGTGCTGGAAACCAACCCCGAGTTCTCTGGAGTGCTGGTGCCAAAGTGCCTAGCGCACAACGGATGCAACGAGTTTAAGCCATGCGGATACGATTCAGGTAAGGAGGGACAACAATGCGCATCACCAACCGACTGAACCTGCCTGAGCCGTTTGTGGCTGCTGCCACCAGCGACCACGAGTATGCCGAGGGGAGGTACAGCGTTACGGACTTGCTCGGCGGCACCTGCGAGGCCATCCTAAAGCGCAGGCACGCGGACGAAATTGCCGACGATGTTGCCGACCGCGTTTGGGCCATCTTCGGCAGCGCGGTGCACCGCATCTTGCAAGACGCACAGGAGGCACCTGAGCAGTTGAAGGAAAATTGGTTGTGCGTGCCGATTGACATAACCATTGATGGCAATTGTGACCATGACGGCAAACCTGTGAAGCCATACAAGGTGACAAGGCGCTACGAGCTATCTGGCATCTTCGACCTGTACGACGATGCGACGGGCACGGTTACGGATTACAAGACTGCAAGCGTGTGGAAGGTGCAGATGGGCGATTTCGAGGACTGGCGCAGGCAAACGCTCATGTACTGCTGGCTCCTGCAACAGATTGGATTTGACGCATGGAGCGGTGAGATTGTGGCACTGCTGAAAGACCACAGCATCCGCAAGGCGCGCACCGACAAGGATTACCCTCAGCACCCTGTTCATAAGAAGGCGTGGACGTTCGAGCAACGCGACATTGATGCCGCATGGCTGGACATACTGATTTGGTTTGGTGCGGTTGCACGCGAGGAAATGTTGCCAGACAGCGAACTTACTCCCTGCACCGACGCACAACGGTGGCACAAGCCCGACACGTTTGCCGTGGTGAAGGATGGTAACAAGCGTGCCGCGCGCGTGTTGGAGGATTTGGCCGAGGCCGAGGCCCTGCGCGACCAGCTGGCAGAAAAGACGGGCAAGCCGCACCACGTGGAGCACCGCATCGGCGAGGACACCAAGTGCGACAGCTATTGCAGCGTGGCAGAGTTTTGCCCATACGTGCGCAGGATGCGCGAGGCTGCTGCCGCAGCGGATGCGCCAACGCTTGCGCTGGCAACCTAGAAGAATATCGGAATCGACACTTGCTCTATGTGCTGCATGTGTGCTATACTCGCTTTAGCAGGTGGGGCACGGGCCACACAGAGACCGAAGGGAGCACGAGATGAAGCGCAACTATCAGGCAGTTGAGACGGTGCACAGCGACAGCGAGGGCAAGACCTTCACATACAGGCAGAGCTACGCAACCCTCGACACCATCAAGGAATTTGCGGCTGGCTCCGCAAAGACGTGGAGTGACGCTGGCTATACCTATAGCCTGAAGGCAATCTACAAACCGACCAAGGAAGTTGTTTGGGAGTTTTAAGACACAAGGCCAATGGTGGGGGCCTAAACCCACCCACCACCTACCACCAAAGATGGGAGCATGAGATGAACGCAAGGACTGGCAAGCTGAGCAAGCGCGACATGGACACGCTGAACAAGGCATGGGACATCCTCAGCAGGTGGACGGAATGGGCCGAGGACAATGGCATGGATGACGTGCAGGTTAGTGGCTATCAGTACGACGTGGCAATGAACGCGGTTTGTGGCCTGTGCGAGTTTATCGAAAACTACGAGATGGAGGACTAGCGGTGGATATCTACGCGGAGATTGACCAGAGGCGCGCCGAGCGCGCGGCAAGGCGGCTGGCAAGGCTCGAAAGGGAGGCAAGGCGCGAGCGCATAATCGCGCCAGTGCGTTGCGCGGTGCAGGTGATTGGTGGAGCCATCATTCTGTATGTGTATCTGTTTGCCATTGCCCTTTGGGCAAGCATGTAGGAGGTGTGCCGTATGGCAGAAAGCAGCTTTGAACTCGTGTTTGTATCGCCCAACATCGCAAAGATGCTGCTCAAGGACTTGTACGACGAGCAGCGACCGTACCACGACACCTATGCGCAGCGGTATGCCGCAGACATGGCCGCAGGGCTTTGGAACCCCGACAACCCGCAGCCTATCATCATTAGCGATACGGGCAAGGTGATTGACGGGCAGCACAGGCTCCATGCCGTAATCATATCGGGTTGCACCATACCGATGTACATAGCGCGCGGCGCGAGCGAGAGCACGTACAAGGTGGTTGACAGCAACGTTAGCCGCTCCGTGCCTGACCGTATTGGCAACGTGCCTAGTGCCGCGCAGGTTTCCGCACTATCGAAGTGCATCATCAGCCTAGACGCTGGCGTTACCCTGCGCACCGCGCTGACAGGCTCGCAATCGTTCAAGATTACCCAACAGCAGCAGCTGAGGCTAATCGAGCGCAATACCGACTACCTTGTGGGCATCGTGCGCGCTGGCGGCAGGTGCAGGCAATCGGCTGGCAAGCTGGGACCGCTGAGCGCCTACGCAACGGTGCTGCACATGGCCGAGCAGATTTACGGCGAGGGCACGGCTGACGTTATCTGCGACCAGATGGCACTACCCACAAAGACCGCGCTGGCATACCAGCGTTACCTCATGCGCCTGTACACTGGCGCGCAGCAGGCGAAGCCATACGCGGTTGCATCGGCGTTGGTTAACTTCTCTGATGCCGTGCTCGACGGCCGCGAGTGCGTGGGCTACAACAAGCGCGACACCTACGTGAAGAAGTGGGAGCAGGCGTATGCCAAGGGGCCGCATCTGTGCTAACCCATAGGTGTGCTATACTACCTCCCACGGGCCGCAAACCTGTGGGAGGTACCGTTCACTGGCGGCATCAGATTAATTGGAGGGTAGGGTTTGGCTACAGACGCACAGAAGCGCGCCAAGGCGCGCTATGACAAAACAACAAAAGCACTCGTTCTAAGGCTTCGCCGTGGTGCAGACGCTGATATTATCGAGCGTCTTGAATCCGTGCCACAGAAAACCGAGTACCTGCGTAGGCTTATTAGGCAGGACATTCAAGACAATCCGAACATATAGACTATGCTATAATGGGCGGTGCCGATGGTTACAGCATCGACCAAAATCTCTAACTAATTTTGGTAAACACCCGCTGGGTAGCTGTAACCTACCTAGCGGGTGTTTCAGTTAGGCAGGTTACAGATGCCTATTAACAGCAGCAGGCATAAAGACCTCACTGGAATGAGGTTTGGAATGCTAGTGGCTACGGAGTTTGTTGGCACAGAAAAATGGGGCCATGCAGTTTGGCTCTGCCGCTGTGATTGTGGAAACACATGCGCGCTGTCAACTCCGACAATAAGAAAGAAGGGCCATTGCGGTTGCCAAACCAGCATCAGAACGTCAGAGGCATCCAAAACCCACAGCGGCAGCAACGACAGGCTCTATTGCGTGTTCATCGGCATGATTGACAGATGTGAGCGCAAGGGACACGTGCAGTATGCCAACTATGGCGGGCGTGGAATCAGGGTTTGCGACGAGTGGCGTCACGACTATCAGGCGTTCAAGGATTGGGCATACGCCAACGGCTATGACGAAAGCGCTCCCAAAGGGCAATGCACCATCGACCGCATAGATTCAGATGGTGACTACTCGCCGACAAACTGCCGATTCATCGACATGACGGCGCAGCAGAGCAACAAGAGGAACAACAGGCTGGTTACGATTGACGGAAAGACAAAAAGCGTCGCACAATGGTGCAGGGAGTTTGGGTTGAACTCCAAGACCGTCAACAGCCGAATACACATGGGATGGAAGCCAGTTGACGCGCTGACCAAGCCGATTCATCACGAGTTCGCAAGCAAGAGAAAGGCACACGCATAATGGACGACAGGACCAGAATCCAGTGGCGTCCCATCGATGACGTTCACCCATACCCCAACAACCCGCGCAACAACGATGAAGCGGTGGAGTACGTGGCCAACAGCATCCGAGAGTTTGGCTGGCAGCAGCCCATCGTGGTTGACACTGATGGAACAATCATCGCGGGCCATACGCGCCTAAAGGCGGCGAAGCTGCTAGGCATAAAGACCGTGCCCGTCGTGGTTGCCGACAACCTCACACCCGCTCAGGTCAACGCCTATCGTCTGGCAGACAACAAGGTTGCCGAGGCCGCCACTTGGGACATGGAAGCACTGGCCGTGGAGATTGAGGGCCTAGAGGTAGACTTCGACATGACTATGTTCGACTTCGACGCTGGAATCTCAATTGACGGGTTCGGCGAGGACTTCGAGCTTCCAGACGGGGAAGCGCCTGAGTTCAAGACCATAAGCCTCCACCTGACCCAAGAGCAATACGACCTCATAAGCGATGCATGCGAATCAATCAGCAGGGAGATGTGCAACATGCATGGCGGCAATGAGTATGGCGATAAGGTATGCGAGATAGTGATGCAATGGCAAGGGCGATAGACATACAATTGAGGGTCATCCCGTCTAAAATAGCGAATCCTTTCGTAGACTCTCACCATTACAGCGGAAAGCACGTAAACAACTCAAGCCTTCATTTCGGCGCATTCCTTAACGGGAAGCTCCACGGTGTGATGAGCTTCGGTCCACCGATGGACAAAAGCAAGACCTTGGGTCTTGTAAGCGGTACGGGATGGAACCAGATGCTAGAGCTGAACAGAATGGCGTTTGATGAAGTCTTGCCAAGGAACAGCGAAAGCAGATGCATAGCTATAGCCATGAGGATGCTAAAGAAGAATGCGCCGCAGGTAAAATGGGTTCTATCCTTTGCCGATGCTTGTCAGTGTGGGGATGGTGCAATCTACAGGGCGAGCAACTTCATCCTCACTGGAATAAAGAGGAACAAGACCTGTGCCGTGCTCCCAGACGGAACAGAGATAACAGACCTAGCATTTAGGGTCACAAGGCAGAAAAAGAGGAAGGAACTCGGAGGTCTTTCTGCAACGCAATACTTCAACACATCCACGCCGAGCTTTGACGAGTATCTAAAGGTTGTCGGCGGAAGAAGGCTTGATGGGTTCCAACTTAGATATGTCTACTTCCTAGACAAGAGATGGCGCGACCGCCTGACCGTGCCAGAGATACCCTTCTCGAAGATTGAGGAGATGGGCGCTGGCATGTACAAGGGCGAAAGAAAGCAGTAAGATAGGACATGCGGGTGCCTTGCAGGAAGGAACATGGTAACCAGCCGTGCATGGCGTTCGACTCGACCCACCCGCTCCATACCTCTTGGAGGCTAGATTATGGCTAATGAGGAAAACCTTACGCACAAACTAACAGTGAGCGAACAGCGAGCAGGCGGCAAGGCGTCAGGCGAGGCCCGTCGCAAGAAGCGCGAGATACGCGAGATGCTTGAAGAGTACCTAGCAATGCCAGCCAAGGTCAACGGCAGGGACGCCACCCGCAAGGACGTTATGGTGCTTAACGCAATTCGCATCGTGACCGAGGGCAACGCAAGCGACAGCGACTTCCTCAAGGCGTTCGCGCTGATACGTGACACCATCGGCGAGCAGCCCGTCCAGCGAGTCGAGGTGGATACCATCGACCCGCAGGCACGCGAGAGAGTTGAGCGCATTCTGTCCGAGGATTAGCAGCCAACTACTCGGTGGGTAAAAAATAAAAGAAGGCGATTTTGCACGTCTGCGCAGGTGGGCGTGCATTTTCATAAGGAAAAACTTGTAATGGTGTTACAAGAATCTTGTAATGAGAGTACAAGAAAATTGTACTGTGGTTACAACTTTCCGCAGGTGTTGGAGCTATCGTAACCACCATTACAGCATCCTCATGCGTCATTCTAGCAGAATCTTGTATCTTGTGTTACAATCATAGGGCAACGCAGACGGCAGGAAAGGCAGTAGATGGCACGCACCACCACGGAGACAACCAGAGTGCTCACCGTGAACGAGGACGGCGAGATAACGGGCGAGTCCACGGAGGTCACCACCCACGAGGTCAGGTACGAGCAGGAGCCAGACTACGTAAAGCTCTACATACAGACGCTATCGGTGTTCACCGACATAAAGCAGACCACGGGCAAGGTGTTCTACGAGCTTGTCAAGCTCATGTCATACGCCGAGTACGAGCAGCTGGTCTACCTCAACCCAGTCCTTCGCAGGAACATCCAGAACAACCTTGGAATCAAGCAGAGCATGTTCGACAAGGCATTGAAGGAGCTAAAGGACAAGGGACTGATACGGAAGGTTGCCAACAACACGTTCTCAATCAATCCAGACTACGTGGGGCGCGGCAAGTGGCGCGACATTCGCAGGCTAAGGGCAACGTTTGACTTCATAACGGGTGACGTGCAGACGGACTTCGGATACGGGGAGCAATAATGCAGGTGTTTACGGAAGGCGTGTATTTCCTCTACGACGGGGACGAGCTTGTTTACATCGGGACTACCGACAACCTCTATCGCAGAATCGGTGAGCATATAGCCCAAGGCAAGAAGAAGTTCGACCGATTTGAGTTCTATCCCACGACAGACAGAATAAGGCTTGAAGGATTCCTGATTAAGACGCTAAAGCCAAAGTACAACGTATCACTTGGTGCCGCTTACGAACTTCCATATGATGGAGACTTCTTTCCTAGCCAGTCAATTGAAGAAGCGATAAAGAAGTATGAAGAGTACGCAGGTGACCCGTTGATAAACGAGATAGCGGACAGAATAGGCACATACCGAGGCGCATTGCTAAGAGGATTGCGTCTTGCAGGAGCGCCAATATACAAAATCGATGGTAGATTTCGCGTTGACAAGGACTGGTATCTCAAGAATCAAGACAATATGTGGGATTACGTGTGATGGACGCCGAACAGCTCATACGTGAACTAAAGGCAAAGCCCGACAACTACCTGCGGCTCATGGGGTTCGGCAGGAAGAGTCCCGCATACCGCGAGTGGATGCGGACAATGGCATTCGGCAAGGAGGACGCCACCATTCAGGCGTTCCGTGGCTCGGGCAAGACAACCTGCGTGGCTGGCTCGCTGGCGCTCATGATGGTGCTGTACCCGAACCTCCGCATAGCGTTCATGCGCAAGACCGACTCCGACGTGAAGGAGGTCATAGCGCAGGTGAGGAAGATGCTCGAATCGGAGGACACGCGGGCAATCTCGCTGGCCATATGGGGCGTACAGGTAGTTCTGACCACATCGACGCAGAACGAGCTGTCGACCAACCTCACCAACGACCCTCGCGGAAGCTCGCAGCTAACGGGCATGGGCATCAACGGCTCGCTCACAGGCAAGCACTACGACCGCATATTCACGGACGATATCGTGAACCTGAAGGACAGGGTATCGCGTGCCGAGCGCGAGCACACCAAAAGCGTGTACATGGAGCTGCAGAACATCCGCAACCGTGGCGGGCGCATCATCAACACGGGCACGCCATGGCACGTTGACGATTGCTTTAGCATCATGCCGCAGGCAGAGCGGTGGGACTGGCGCTCCATGCCTGATGTGGCAACAGCCGAGGAAATCGAGCAGATACGCCAAAGAATTGCGCCATCGCTGTTCGCCGCGAACTACGAGCTGCGGCACATACCATCTGATGACGTTATCTTCACCAGCCCCAAATCTGGCGCGCCTATCGAAAAGGTAATGCAGGGGCAAGGCCACGTCGATGCGGCATACTACGGCGAGGACTACACGGCATGGTCGGTCATGAACGTGCATGATGGCATCAGGTACGTGTACGGCAGGATTTGGCGCAAGCACGTCGATGATGTGATGGCAGAGATTGCCGCAGACGCACAGCGTTTGCAGGTGGGCCGCGTGTTCATGGAGCTGAACGCGGACAAGGGGTACAGCGCAAAGGCCCTAAAGGAGAAGGGCCTGCGCATGGTGCCGTATCACGAGGACACAAACAAGCACATAAAGATTGTCACGCAGCTGAAGGCCGCATGGCCCGACATCGTGTTCTGCGAGGGCACCGACGAGGCGTACATCAACCAGATAACCGACTACACCGAGGATGCGGAGCACGACGATGCGCCCGACAGCCTTGCAAGCCTGTGCCAGCGCGGCAGGTTCCACACGGGCGAGCGCGTGCATCACTTTGGCTAGGTTATGCAGGCTGGTTCCGTGCGGGAGCGGTGTCAGCCGCATATTTATTCAGCAGGTTGGCGAAAATACTCATTGCATCGTCTCCCGCATATGTGCTATACTCGCTTTAGCAGGGGGGGCAAGGCCCCACGGACAAGGGAGTACGAGATGACCGAGAAGATGAACGCGAGCCAGCGCAGGGCCTACCGCAACGTTATCGACAGCCTGACGCTTGCGCACGATGGCGGCGCGCTCTACGAGGTGAAGGAGCTTACCGTTACCGAGCTTGACGGCACCAATGACGTGCTGGTGCAGGTTAGGACGGGCTTCCCCAACGACGAGGGCAAGCTGAGCGAGCTGCTTTGCCGCGACACCTACACGTTTTTCATTGGCGCGCGCGGTGGCCTGTACCGCATTACCGATGGCTGCACCACGATTTACATGAAGTATTACGAGGTTGGCAAGTATTGCCGCGCTCGCTACTAAAGGCAATGGCAGCAGTGGAGGGGCCACACCCTCCCCACCACCGAAGGGAGCATGACATGGCAATCAAGAAGGACATCAGGTGCAGGTACAGTTACTTTGACCGCGTTACCATCAGGCGCACCGACAAGAGCGTGAGGTTCACCGACCCAGAGACTGGCAAGCCATGCGCTCGAAAGGCATGGGCATACGGGCTGTATGAGTACGTTTACCTGCGCGGTACGTACTACAAGCTATCGCAGAAGGCGCACGACGGCCTGCGCACGTGCATCAATGAGTACGACGAGGTTATGTTTTAGGAGGCGACAATAATGGAAAGCCTGAGCACGTATTACCCCTACGACGAGAACCCCACCGACCCCGACGAGCTGATTTGGGGCAAGTACACCGAGGAAGAGTGGGACGCGATGACCTGCGACCAGCGTGCGGAGGCCATCTACGCGAGCGGTTTTGGCGCATAGGAGGGCAATCATGGAACTGCACGAGTGCTACGGCGAGACCACGGCGGCGAGCGGGCGCAAGTATTGGATTTTCCTCGGTTGGGCACCGCTGCCAGATGACAAGCCCACAAAGGTGACAGCCAAGTTCAGGTACTACGACACACCGCAGGGCCGCGAGAAGTTCAGGATGTAGACAACGGGACGGGCGCGACCGACAGAGCGCCTTGGCAGGGCGGTGCCAAGCAAACCGCCAGCATCAGGCAGGTGCAGCTACTGGACGGGCTGCACCTGCATTGCTTTGACTGCACATCACATATGTGATAACCTGAGCGGCAGGCGGCGAGAAACAGTCCGCACGTTTTAAGGCAGCGAGGAACAGTCTGCCGCAACTCCGAGGAAATGGAGCACACATTGGCACTTACAATCAAACTGCTAAAGGGCATGGGCATTGACGATGAAAAGATTGAGGCCATCATCGCAGCCCACACGGAAACCACCGATGGCCTAAAGGCGGACCGTGACAAGTTCAAGAAGCAGGCTGAGCAGGTGCCAGACCTCCAGAAGCAGTTGGAGGATGCCAAGGCCGCAGCAGGTGACCCCGACCAGTGGAAAGCCAAGTACGAAGCCGAGCATCAGGCTTACGAGGAATACAAGGGTCAGGTCGCGGCAGACAAGGCCAAGGCAAGCAAGGCAGACGCATACCGCAAGCTGCTGGCAGAGGTGGGCGTGGCACCGAACCGCATCGACACCATCATGCGCGTCACGGACCTCGATGCCGCGGAGATTGGCGAGGACGGCACCATCAAGGATGCCGACACCCACAAGGACGCGGCTAAGAAGGAGTGGGCTGACTTCATCGTGAAGCAGCGGCGCGATGCCGACCCTCCCGCAGACCCGCCAAAGGGCAAGCCCACCGTCGAGGGAGCAGACCCCGACGTTGCCAAGCACATGCAGGAGCGGTATGCCAACTTGTACGGCAAGACCGAGAACAAGGAGTAAGCAATGAGCTACTTTGGTTCCAACAGTGGCTATGGATGGGCCGCAGGGCACTTCATCGCCGCTGGCAGCGACGAGACGTGCATCCGCGAGACCATGACCATTGCCGCAAACCACGCGCAGGTCGTCACTCGCACCGATGGCCGCAAGGTGGTTCCCGCTGGCGCTGTGATTCCCGCCAACGATGCCACCGCCAAGGGCATTCTCTACGAGGACATTGACGTTACCGATGGTGCCAAGATTGGCTCCGTCGTTACCCGTGGCGTCATCTATGGTGACCGCCTGCCTGCCGCGCTGGCAAATACTGCGGCAACGGCGCTGACTGGCATCACCGTCATTGCCACTAGCCCCACCATTACCCGTCCCTACACCACCGACGCAGAGTAAGGAGTAAATCATGCCTAAGTTTGTCAATCAGGTTCTTGGCATGGTCAGCCCTTCCGACCTGCTCAACACTGGTTTCATGATTCAGCGTCCTGCCGACCCGCTTGAGGGCCTGTTCAACGACGTGCAGACCGACAATCTGGTTGCCACGTACCACACGCTTGCGGCGCAGTACCAGATTCCGCAGATGGCGCAGTTCCATGCCTTTGACGTGCCTGCGCAGAAGTCCATCCCCGCGCCCATCACCGAGCACAACGTGGAGAAGGGCCTGATTAAGGTCAAGCGCAACACCAGCGAGCTGCTGCGTCAGCTCCTTGGCCGTGGCGTCAACGTCGAGGACCAGCTGTACATGCACGTCATGGACTTTGCTGGCGACCTCGCCGACCAAGTTGTCACCCGTGCCAAGGTTGCCCGTGCCGAGGTCATGGCTACTGGCAAGGTGACCATCAAGGAGAACGGTGCGGACATCACCGTGGACTACGGCGTGCCCGCTGCCAACACCACCCTTACCCTTGACTTCGGCGCTGGTGCCACGAGCGACGTTCCCACGCAGATTCAGGCCATCGTTGACAATGCTGCCGACGCTGGCGTTACCCTTACTGGCATCGTTACCAGCCGCTCCACGCTGACCAAGCTGCGCAAGGATGCAGCCGTCCAGAAGGCCATCAACGGCGTTAACATGACTGGCGTGCTCGTTTCCAACAGCGCGCTCCGCGCATGGCTCGATGACGAGTATGGCATCGGCACCGTCATCACCGATGACCTGTCCTACTCCACGCCTTACACCATCGGCAACGACGGCAAGCCCGTTGTGAACAGCAAGCGCTACTACCCGAAGAACCGCATCACCTTCTTCGGCACTGGCAACGGCATGCGCCTTGGCTCCAGCCTGTGGGGCGTGCCGCCTGAGACCGAGATTGGCCGCTTCTACGATGTGGCTGGCTCCAGCGTAAGCCCTTACGTCTATATCACTCAGTGGGCCGAGAGCGACCCTGCGGTGCTGTGGACCAAGGCAAGCGCGCTGTACATGCCCGTGCTGTTCAACCCCAACAGCCTGTACATTGCCACGGTCACCGAGACCGAGGGCTAGGAGCTGTCATGGTGGACGCAGGCATACTAGAGCAGGTGCTTTACCATCTGCACAACTGGTTCGGGCGCGCCAGCATCAGCGCCACGGGCTGCACGATTGCTGACGGTGCCCTGCCTGCGTCCATCGCGTCCTCCATGGTGGAGGGCGTGTGGTATCGCATCGAGGGTTCCCTGCTGAACGACGGGCTGCACAAGCACCCTGCCGATGATTTGCAGGACGAGACCTTCGACGGCACAATCACCGTGTGCGCAATCCCGCGCGCGCTGCTCAACGTTGTGGAAGAAATCACCGACTACATCGACGCGACGAACGAGTCCGATGCGGCGGTCAGAGGGGCCATATTCCAGTCCGAGAGTTTTGGCGGGTACACCTACTCGCTAAAGGGCGATTCGAGGTCTGGTTCGGCCTCTGGTGGCGGCTCAGGTCTTACGGGATGGCAGGCAGCATTCCGCACAGACCTCAACCCGTGGAGGAAGATAGCATGAGCTTCAAGGGCCTCATGAACGACTTTGCCACCGAGTGCGTGCTGATGCAAAAGGCGCGCATACCTGATGGCGAGGGCGGTTGGACCACCAGCTGGACCGATGGCCCGACCTTCACCGCAGCCATCACCCACGACACCACGCTCAACGCTAGGGTCGCCGAGTCCGAGGGCATGATGGCAACGTACACCGTGACCACGGACAAGGCGATGCCGCTAGACTTCCACGACGTGTTCAGGCGCGTGTCGGACGGGCAATACTTCCGCGTTACCAGCGACGGCACCGACAAGATGACACCGCAGCGCGCAACGTTTGCGGTATCGCAGGTGTCTGCCGAGGAATGGACGCTGGAATGACGCCAGAAGCCGCCATCTACCAGTTCCTTGCCAGCTTTGGTATACCTGCCTACGCCGCAACATCGGTGCCAGACCAAGCCGCGTTCCCGTACATCAGCTACGAGCTGGTACTTGGCACATGGGGCCAAACAGAGACGAACATGCCCGTGAACGTCTGGTACCGCACCGAAAGCGAGGCCGAGCCGAACGCAAAGGTGCGCGAGATTGGCGAGCGCATCGGGATGGGCGGCGTGCTGCTTCCCTGCGACGGCGGCGTGCTTTGGGTCAAGAAGGGTAGCCCGTGGGCACAGTCCGTCACAGTGGATGGCGAGGACGAGAAGGTCAAGCGCCGTTACGTCAACATTAACATCGAGTACCTGACCGTATAGGAGGCAGGCATGAAATTCACTCAGGTTGCCGCAGACGCATTTGCCAAGCTGCAGCTCAACGCGGGTGTGCTCCTGACCGAGTTCGACCCGACCAGCCCCACGCTGGACAAGACCAAGATTTTCGGAGCCACCTCTGGCGGCGTGGCCTTCGCCACCAACCCCGAGTACGTGGACTTCGGCGAGGATATCGACAACGTGCCGCCCAACACGAAGCAGCTCAAGCGCCTGCAGAGCGTCGCCCCGACCATGAGCGGCACGCTCAAGACTGCGGACACCGCCGTGGCAAAGGCCCTTATGGCCGCTGCCGACATCGAGGGCAACAAGATTACCCCGCGCGGCACGCTGGCAGACGCGGACTTCATCGACCTCTGGTGGGTC
>JAEIGA010002130.1_pt1 | contig 31612 bp, 63 predicted proteins | sample 9270691 | NCBI WGS metagenome assembly JAEIGA01 (sample SAMN17057246, study PRJNA624740) | gut metagenome | biome: biome; isolation source: fecal sample | host: Bos grunniens | place: China: Xizang | collected 2019
ACTCCGTAATACTGAAACAGGTAAGGAAATCAAGGCAACTCTTGAGTCCGTTAAGGCAAAGTTGCTACTTGGCGAATACGACGACTAAGGAGACCGCAATGATAGATATTTACGCAGCACTTCGTGAGTGCTATACAATCGCAACCAAGCACTGCGGCGGAAGAGACCTAATGGGTGTCTTCCTTCGCGGTTCGCAGAACTATGGCACACAAGGTCCTGACTCGGACATTGACTGTATTGCCGTAGTTATTCCAACTCTTGAAGATATGGCAATAGACAGAGAAAAGGTTTCAAAGACAGTAGAGTCACCTTATGGCTTGATTACTATTCAAGACATTCGCATTGTGTTTAAGAATTTGATTAAGCAAAAGCCGAATATGCTTGAAATCTTGTTTACTCCTTACGCAGTAACAAACTCTGACTATGTAAAGTTTTATCACGAAATGAAGAAACAAGCAGAACCACTTTGCAGGGCAGACATTTCTATGTTGATGGCGGCCTGTCTTGGTATTTTGCAACAATACTGCAAGGGCATTGATAAAGATAATGGTTCTGAAATCTTTCAGGCTTATGGCTACAATTCAAAGATGCTTGCTAATGCATATCGTATGACGCTATTTATCAAAGAATATTGCAAGAATGAGAATTATGAAAATGCAATGAGGCCCGCAGGAAATCAAAGCAATAGATTTTATCAATTAAAATATGGTGTTGCTTGTAAGGACTATGAGCAGGCGAAACAACTATGCGACAATTGGATGGCTGTAAGTAAAGCCTGTGTGGAGCAATTTGAACAACACTATGTAACAAGCGAAGGTGTTCATAAAGACCTTGCTACACTGTACAACTTCTATCAAATTTGCGTAGACCTTTTGCGATACGCTTGGGACAAATAAATAACATATGCCATACAGTTTTTGTATGGCATTTTTCTATTATAAATTTGATTTTTTTATAAATATGTGATATAATATATATGTAATAAAGAAAAGGAAGGAAATATTTATGAAAAAGCAAAACTTTGTAGTTTACCGAGACACCTATGATGGTGAAATTCGCTGCGTAACATATGAATACGAACGCGAAATGTTCAGAGAAGTATCTAAGAGCATTTGTTTTAATGACTGTGACGACTCCACTGACATTCTAATGATTGTTGCGGACGGCCGCGAAGTTAGTTATGCGGGATGGCAACCTTGTATGCATTATGTATTCGTAGACAAAGAAACAAAAGAAATCGTATATGAAAACTGGTTCCCTCATTGGGAGCATTAATGAAAGGAGAATTACTATGGAAGATATAAGATATTACAAAATTACCTACTCTTGTGGTTGCGGCGAGAGCGAAGAATACATTACCGCAAAAGACGACGAGGCGGCAACTCAATACGCATACGAATCTGCTGTTGAGGATTACCACTCATTTGAAGGACTTCACGGTGTATTAAGCGAAACAGATATTGCCGAAGAAATGTTTGCCGACCTTTATGGCGATGAGGACGATGACGAATTCGACCTCGACCAGCTTACAGATTCTGATTGGGAAGATGTTAGCATTCGTTACCAAGAAGAAATCGAAAACACCATTGATTACTACGCAGAGGAAGTTTCCAAAGAGGAGTACGAAGAAGGTATCGGTTATTGGAAAAGAGTTGATTCTCGTAATCTACAAGATGAGTCGGCCACAGACGAAGACGAAAACGACGAGGAAGAAGACTTACTTGCTCGTATTGCAGAACTCTCTGACGAAAATGCAACTCTCGCTACAAAAGTAGCGGAACTTACCGAACTTCTCACTCTTGCAAAAGACGATATGCTTTTTCTCCTTATGGATAGCAAGGGAAAAGACCAAAGACTTAATGCACAAGGACTTGCGGGATTATATATACTCCGCACAGAGCACGGTATGTCTGAGGAAAAGTGCAACGCAGATTTTGCGAAAATTTCTGACTACTTAGAGGAAAACGAGTGATGGGAAAAAAGTGGGAATGGAATGTATTCTTGTATGATGGTGCTCGCGACAAGGGAGAGCCGCGCAAGTTTAATGTGTTCGATAACAGAAGTTTCGCTAAGGCAATAGAAGATATTTTTATAATGTCCTTCACCTATGAGGAATTTGAAGAAAAGGTTAGGTCTGCAGCAATGTGGCAGTTTTGGTCACGATGCGAATATGAATTTATTCTGCTTAGTTGGCCCACAGGTTCAAAAGAGACGGGCTACAAGATGGACGTTTATGAACAGTTGAGAATGAACTGGGATAGGTTCATGGATTATGTTTGGGGTTTGTATTGTCTTCGCGAACTTGATAAAAGCGAAAGAGAATAAATAGGAGAGCAGAAATGCTCTCTTTTTCTTTGTAAATTTGATTTTTTTTGAAAAATGTGATATAATAATATTACAGAAAAGAAAAGGAGAAATAAAATGTCCCCAATATACACAATCAAAATTTTTGACGATGAAGAAATTTATGTAACCGAATACAAGTATGATGCTATTGAATTTTTATGGAAACGCTTTCTTGAATATAATCAGATTTTATATACTCCATATGACGAAGAAAGCCTTGATTATTTCCGCAATCAACTTGAAGAGGATTGGTGGATTGACGGATTTGGCTATTTTAAGGAGGGAACAAGAGTATGACAAAAAGAATACTAATCACGGGTGATACCCACCGTGTGTTTACACATTTGCTATATTATAATAACGAGCCAACGATTATGATTATCCTTGGCGATGCTTGCATTAACTACTTCTGCGACGAGCGTGACGAACAGTTCAAGGAAAGTTTATGCAAGAAATACAACAACATCACATTTTTCTGTCTCCGCGGCAACCACGAGCAAAGACCTGAACTATGCAATATTCCTACTGTGGAAGTAGACACTGAACAGGTGCACGGCTTGTTTTATCACGAAGACAAATACCCAAACATCTATTACTTTGTAGACGGAACAATCTCCTATTTCGACAACTTCCGTTGCTACGCAATGGGCGGCGCCTATTCCGTAGATAAATATTATCGTCTTGCAATGGGTCGCCAGTGGTTCCCACAAGAACAAATCACCATAGAAGAAGCAAGAGATATGAGAAATGTTTTTGAGCAATCAGGCGAGTATTTTGATTTTATATTTACACACACCTGTCCATTCTCTTGGCAACCATTTGACCTTTTCTTGGAAGGCCTTGACCAAAGCACGGTAGATAATGGAATGGAATACTTCTTCCAATCATTACTCTACATTGAGGAAGAAATGGAAGAGGCTCGTTTTGGACACTGGGGTTATGGTCACTTTCACGGTGATAGATGGGCTCCAGACAAACGCGGCTTTATGCTGTCAAACAGAGTGGTTAATATTTATGATGCTGCCGCAGGTCTTTTATTGGAGGCGAAATAATGGTTAAAGTTTATTGGTATAAAATTTCTGTTGTATATGATACAATCACAGTTTCGGGGTACATCAGCTCTGAACACGATTCAGTTGGTGATGTGATTACCTATATTAACTTTGACAAATGCAAAAGCATTGTATGGCGTGTCGCACCGAGGCATGAGGCGCAGCAGCAAGCGTGCATTTGTGAACCAACATACAAATATATTAAAGTGGAGGCGGTTGTTTGTGACAAATATTAAGGCAACACTAATATTCAAAGACGGCGAAAGTGTAGTATTTGAGTCAGTTCAAGACCTGATGGAGTACATCACCAACAACGAACTTATTTGTCGTTGCAGAACAGGAGAAAACCTACTTAAAATCTGGAATCACGACAGTGAAAAATTTGCAATCGACAGTAAGCCAATTCATATGATTTATATCTATGATGTTTACAAAGTTGAAGTTCGCTATGTTGAAACAAAGACTTTTCATACCCGTGAGGAATTTGAAAACTTTATGTGTGCAATGGGTGCAACCAGAGGTAATGTGCATTCCAGTGCAAGGTATGGATTACTTGGCTCAGAAATTATCACTTCCAGATATGACTGTGCTATTTCTGGCTTAACTCCTGAATGGGAAGAGGAGACCTACTAATGGAAGAAAAAAGACTTTGTATTTCAATAACCGATGAAGAACACTGGGCTATTATTGCAGGTTTGCAAATGCTTGGGGATATGGACAAGAACCCGCATCTTACAGAAGAGCAGTGGGAATGTATTCAGTCCGTCATCGGTAAAATTGAAGATGCGATATATTGATGTAACGGCCGCAGTGTAAGTACTGCGGTCTTTTGTTATGAATTTGATTTTTTTATAAAAATATGTTATAATATATATACCGAAAAAAGAAAAGGAGAAATAATATGCACATTGTTTACAAAGCATTTGACGGAACAGAGTTCTATTACGAGGAGGATTGCCTCAAATACGAGCAGGACCAATCCAGTCAAATCAGAATGTGGAATCGTGAAGGTATGAAAGTCCACGACCCAAATCACGCCTTCTTTGTATTCTTTTATGACGAAACTGAAACCGAAAAGTTTATCAAACTATGCGAAGATGCGGGTGCAGAGTATACAGGTCTCACCGCAGATGATATGGGCTTTTGGTTCTGGGACGACTGGGACAATAAGTATGTTTACTTCGATACTCAACTTGCCGTAGGTATGCACAATGTCCTTGAACAAATGGGCAAGATTTGAGGTGAGTAGATGTTCCCAACATTACACTTCTCCATAGAGAGATGGAAATGGAATGAGAGAGTGTCTATGTGGATAAGTAACCACGGAAGGTTCCGTGATTGCAACAAGAAGGATGTTAGGCTTCGTGTGAACGGAAAGGGGTACTATGTACTCCTGACCGACGAAGGCTCCTATATGGCACATCGACTCGTTCTTGAGACTTGGCGGCCGATCGAAAATATGGGTGATATGACCGTCGATCACCTTGACCAAAACAAAAGAAATATTCGTGTTGATAATTTGGAGTGGGTGACAGAACAAGAAAACAGACACAGAGCTCACACCAATGCTTATGACAGTCAAGAAGACGATAATTTTCAAGTGAGAAATATTGTGGCAGTTACTTGGTGCGGTGTTACAATGACAGTGCAGCAGTTGATTGATATGAATTATCAGTTGAACTCCCACGGTATGGACAAGAAAAAGTATGTCGAACAGACTATGAGCAGAATTAGAAATCGTGCTCCAAAGATACACGGACACGAGGTAACTTATATTATGAGAAATGAGAGGTAAGAATGAAAGTAATATTCCTTGATGTTGATGGTGTGTTGAATTGCACCAAGACAGAACGACAAATACACAAGATGCGTTTTGTTGATACACGAAAGATGCTTCGTATAAGAGAGATATGTGAACGCACGGGAGCGAAGGTAGTTATATCATCTTCGTGGAGAGACGGCGCATTAGAAGATGCCAACCCGTGGGATAAGCATATGTGGAAAGCCCTTATTGACGAATTTGACAGACATAGAATACCTGTTATTGGTATGACGCCATTTGCGCCCGACCGTTGGCGTGGTGACGAAATCAGTGCGTGGTTTAAGATGCAGGAAGAACGCATTGAGAACTTTGTTATCGTAGACGATATTGTATGCGACCTTACGATGTTTGTATCAGTCGGCCGCGTGGTACAAACTGTGGATGCGTGGGGTTTGACAAAAGCAAAAATGGAAGAATGTATTAAAATATTGGGAGAGGTAAAATGAAAAAATGGTTAGTTGTGGCGTATGTGCCTGACGAGAATGAACCTGTACCTCGCAAGAAATTTGAAATATACGCAAAAGAAAAAGAAGATGTGGAACGTGCGGCGCGACATATTTTCGCTATGTATCCAATGTTTAGGATTTTTGAACAATAAGAAGAGGAGGATAAGAACTAATGAGACTTTGGGTTGATGATACCAGACCTTGCCCAGATAGGTTTGAATATTTTTGGGCTACTACTGTTAATCAGGCGATACAGATAATTCAAGACGAGGAAAGAGTGGAAAACCCGTTGGAATTGTTGGACCTTGACCACGACGCTGGCGACTATGAGTTCGGTGGCGGAGACTATATCCGTATTTTGGATTGGCTTGAGGAAACGGGGCGTAACTACCCTATTCGTATTCACAGTGCTAATCAGGTGGGTGTGGAGAATATGAGACGAATTATTGAGAGAAACGGTTGGAAGGAGATAAGATAATGAAGAAATGGCAAATAGTAGCGTATCCTGAATGTGACGAAGGAAACTTACCAAGAAAAGAAGCGATAGTTTATGCAGAGACGCACAAAAAGGCAGTTGCAAAAGGGTTTAAAATGTTCCCAGAATATCACGAAATTGGTGTTTATCAAATTGAGGGCGAGTAATATCGCCCTTTTGCTATATATTATTTGCAATTTTTATAAATTTCTGTTATAATATATATGTAAAAAAGAAAAGGAAAGAAAGGAAATACAACTATGGCTACTTATGTCACATCCAACCGCTCAACTTCACATCGTACACGCAGAGAGGTCGCCGTAATATTTGACCGTGACTATGGCGAGCTTTTCATTCACGATGCCGACTTTGTCTTCATCGACGGCCAGTGGATAACGGACACAACAAAGACAATCCAACTTAACTTTTCCGACATTGTTGAAGTAGAACTCAGAGGCTACCACAACGATGGTGATGACCGTTTCAAGATTGACCTTTGCACCAAAGAAAAGTCCTATCACATCCCTGTTGACGACCTTGAAAATATGATGGACTTGTACACAATGATTACACGCGAAGTAGATAAGTACAAAGAGGAGGGCGGAGAATAATGCCAAAATACACAGTACACGCACAGATTACAATTTACAAGGAGCTTACAATCGAGGCTTCTTGTCGAGACGAAGCAATTCAAAAGTACAGCGAAGCCCTTGACGCCGAATATGGTTGGGCGGACTTTGATACCGTAACGGTAGACAAGGAGGAAGAATAATGGAATTCAAATACGATTGGAAAATCAGACAAATACTTCAATATTTTCAAGTAGCGGTTCGTTGCACTGATGACCACGATTTCGACCAAAGAGATTTTCTTGTTGGTAGTTGTGGCAGAGCTATTGAACTTACTTGTAAAGGCTACGGTTTTGTAATGCCCCTCGAAATGTTTTGTGAGTGGGTAAAAGCAGGAACAATCACGGATTATGACGGTATTGGCTATTTTCTTGACTACGAAGGTAACAGACTTGACGGAGATGTGTTTGACGAATTTTATTGCCCAGCCTGCGCTTTGTTTGTGGCTTGGTATAACAAATAAGAAAGGATAGAATTATGAAGAAAGAAACAGCAGTAAAAGCATCAAACTTGTTGGCAAGAATTGACCAACTCAATCAATTCGCAGATGGACTCGAAGGCTTGTTCATTGAATGTGACCTTGATGTAAAGACTTCGGACGCGATTATGAAGTTTGTAGAGAACTTTATTACCGAAGCAAACAAAGAATTGGAGGCACTTTAATATGCCAGCTTGGTTAGGACTTGTTTTATTTCTTTGGTGCATCGTAGCTTTGATATTAACCATCTGTGAATTTGGTACTTGGGGTGGTGAAGGCGATGGAGCATATGTATACCTTACTCCAATCCATCTCCATTATTATACTAAAATGAATTGGTTCGGCTGCTACGCTTCTTGGATACTATTAGGTATCGTTAGCCCAGTTGCTTTTGTAGTAAAGTTATGTTGGTTTTTATTTCATATAGGAAAGTTTGAGGATATATTATGAGCAAATATTTAGTTGGTTACTGCCCACGATGCGGCAAGCAGACAAAACACGAAGTTATCAAATGTGAAGATTCTGTTGGTTACAGAATTTTCACAGGCATACTCACGCTCGGAGCGAGCGAAGCATTAGGACACAATTATAAGTGCGAGTGTACAAGATGCGGCAAAATAAATACAGTAAGTAATGATTAAAGGAGAGAAACTATGACAAGAGCAAGAGCAACAGAAATCGCAAATACCCTTTATGCACTCGAAAACGCAGAGGCGTTAATGGAACATTTAAACAATTCATCTGTATTAGAGGATTGTCCAGACGAACTTGCGGTCGAACTCGTCGACACGGTTCAAGATTACATCAATAAAATGAATAGAAAGTTAGGAGATTTATAATGAGAATATTTTGCACAATTATGTTAATCATCTTCCTTGTTGGATCAATCGCTATGACAGTGGGCTGCATCGTGGAATGGCAAGGTCGATGCAGTTCTTGCGAAACCCCTCACGAGGAATTATGCAACGTCCTTATGCGTTCTCGCTTATATTCTATCATAGGCACAATGGTACTTTGGCTCTGTGCATTCCTTTGGACGGCCTTGCTTGTGGACAAAATTAAGGAAGAAAATATGAGTTATACAGAGTACAAGGTACGCGGTAACTATGACTATAAAACAACTATGCGAAACAGTATGGAGAAAAGACTATGATTAATTTCATTAAGCGAACAATTTTGGTTTTGTTTTTCGTTGTGATAATATTTGCGAATATGTTTTTAATGCACGCAGATTTCCCTTGGGCTTGGATACCCATTGGAATAGATATAGGTCTTATTGTCGCAGTATTCATAATGGCTATTATAACGGTTTATACATCAGGAACAGACGAATCTTCACATTTTGGACCGCCGAGTTTCGGTCCAAAGCCAAAAGATAAAAAGAGAAAGACAACAAAGAAAAAGTTCAACAAATAACAAAGGCCAACCACTACGGTTGGCTTTTTAATATTTGATTTTTTTATAAATTTATAGTATAATATATATGTAAGAAAAAAAGAAAGGAAATTATTACTATGAACATTTATGAAGAGATTGAAAAGGTTATCGACAAATATTGGAACAGCCGCGAGGATTTCATTAACAGAACCCGAGAAGGTTCTAACGAAGACATTTACTACATTGAGGAAGAAATTGAGCACACTCTTGAGGAAGAGCTTGAATGCTTTGATGTTAGGGTTGATATTATAAAATGCTTTGAGTGTCCTTCAATGGATGTGTATGCTGTGTCTTGGTGCTGCCTCTATGAAGGAAACCTTTACAACGATACTTTCGTGGCATACAATAGATAAGGAGGAAACGATTATGAATTTCAAACGCACAGACAAAAGATATTTTGAGGAGCCAACACAGGTAATATTCTTTGAAGCAAACGGAGCCGACATCACTCTCAATGCACAGGGCGTACAAAGAGATTATTGGTATGATGCAACTGCTTGGTGTTCAGGCATTGCATATCGTGATGTAATCATCTGCGCCGACTGCGGTCAGGCGATTGACATCGACAGTCTTTATGAGGACGCCGCGGAAATCACAATGAGAACAGACATTGTCTTTGAACTTTCTTGGATTGGCATTAGCGACGCCATTGCAGACGACGATTGCTACCCTTGCTTATCAGACGAATATGAGGAGGAACGCCTTAATGGATAAGTATTATAAGGTCTACCGCAATGAGTACACAGACCACGTTGTGGTAGAGTCAAGAGTATGGTGCGGCGGTTCGTTAGAATATCAAACTAAACAAAACTGCGGCGAATGGCAAACGGCTTGGAAAATGGACATCTGTGATGTATATAGAGCAATGCTTAATAGTATCACAGGCTCTTATGACAAGAATAGTTTATACATATATTTCAGTATGCTTGACTACCACGAACTCAGGTTCGATGACTTTGAAGACGCACTCGCAGTATTCCAACACATTAAAAACGAGATAGGAGAAAGAAAATGATTACCAGAGTATATACTTGCAATACAGACTATGTAGAAGGCTATGGTCTTGCTACTTATATCGTAACAACTTTCGGCGACGCCATTGCCTATATGAGACTCTGCGACCTTGGCGACGAGATTTTATGGAACTTTGATAAGCAGAGACTCGTATCAGTTCAAACACACTATACAAACAGTTGCACCTATGTAACTCTCACCTTCTCATTCGCAGGCGGCAATGAGGATTATGAACTCGCCTTTGAGGAAGAGGATATGGCAGAGTTATTCGTACACTACTGTGAAGGACTTATAGAAAGGAACGCAAGATAATGAATAAGAAAAATACCAGACCAGCTCCTATCACAGCAAAGGAGGCTCGCAACATCACGGTTCTTAAAGCAGACGAAGAATATAACAGAACTTATCGTAAATGTATAGACGATAGTTTCATAGGCATTCGTATCAGTGCAGAGGCGGGAGTGTCACGATATTCCTTGTTCTTACCTTTAGCAGAGGAACTAAACAAACGACTTGTCAGAGACTTGAAAGTCTACTTTGAAGAGCTTGGTTATACAATTTCTACACATATGAATAATGCCGTAATGGTAATTAGATGGGAGGATGCAATCAATGAATAAGAATTTAATGGAAGTATTCGTCAATGACGACCTCAACTTTCTCACCTCTCGTAGCATTGACTATGTCGGTGCTTACATTGATAAAGACTATGCGGTGGCCGCACTCGAGTCAGACGCTTACGACAAACTTATGGAAAGCCTCTATGACCACTTTGAGGCGGCAGAGTTCTTCTCTATTAAGATAGACAACCCTTGGATTACCGACGATATGAGGATGGCCGCAGTCGAAGTAACTCTTGACTTCAATGGTTATCAGATTATGGGTTGGGCTCCTGTGCCTGACGAAGTTATAGGTGAGCCAGACGATATCGACAGCGATACTATGTATCACCCAGAAGATACCTACATTTTCTGCGACGACATCAATGAGTGGGTGTATGATGTAATGGGCGCAACCACAGAGTCAGAGGCACAGCAACTTATATACGACCTTGCATACGGTAACGGTATACAGGTCAGTGAATTACTATGGCACATAGCTTATGCCAAGAGAAAGGACGAAGACAATGATTAACGGAATAACACTCAAAGAACTTATAAGAGGAGAGGGTATATTCGGACTCAACATCAGTTGCTCCGATGTCCTCGACATCAACGAATACGGTTTCCCTATTCTTCGTGAGGGATTTGACATTGATACCCTTCAAGACGAGGTAACTATCCTCTATCGTATGCAGAACTTTTGCTGCACCCGAAGAGAAATGGCTGACATTTATGAGGCTTTCCGAAAGAAAAGCTGGAGCGAGTTCAAGGAAATGGCAGACAAACACGATGCCACTTACTATGCAGAAGTTACCATTGGTGCTTCTTTTGTAGGTCGTATCAACATTTATATTTACGAGAAGGCTTTTGAATTGGTAGAGGGAGTAAGACTTGATATGTTCCTCGATGCCGATGAAGACGATGAATGAGTCGGCCGCAGACTACGGAAATAAAACTCAATAACAACAGAGAGGGCGCCTTGTGCGTCCTTTTTCTATATAAAACTTGAAAATTTTATAAAAATATGATATAATATATATGTAAGAAAGAAAAGAAAGAATAAAGAAAGGGAACACAACTATGAAACTTCCAAACGAACTCACACAGGCTCAATATGAACACTATCTTGGTCTTATGAATACTCTTTGCGAATACGAGGAATTCCGTGACTTCCTTGAAACAGAGGACTATCGTCGCTTTGGTGACTTTGAAGAAGCTCACTGTGACGATGTATTTTACCTTGACGGTTACGATTGCGTTCAGTTCGCAAATGGCTGTACTCGTTTTGTAATCTGGACTGACGATTGTGACCTCGTTCTCAAAATCAATATGGGTTCTCGTTGTCACAATATCAACTACAACAAGTCAGAAGCAGAATTCTACCAACTTGCAAAGCTCGCAGGTGTAGAGAGTGGCTTCGCTTGGACTTACAAGTTCTTTGACTACACTCTCCCATCAGGCAAGACCATTGAGGTTTATGCTTCACAGTTCTGCGACTGCAACGCAGAGGCTCTCTCTGACGAGTCCTACTCTGCTAACTATGAAAAGTGGTGTAACGAAGAGGGTTACAATTCTGACGAAGACCACTATGAAGAGTTCCAAGATAAGGCAGACTACGAAGACTCTTACGGTATGCTTGTTTACGCAGGCTCTGTATGGGGCAACGAATTTGCACAGAGAGTTGCAGACTTCTGTGACGACAATCGTATCAATGACTTACACGCAGGTAACTGGGGCTTCGCAGGTAATGTTCCTGTTATCACTGACTACGCAGGCTACGGCAGCCCTGAGAACCGTGGTTGCATCAACCTTGACTTAATATAATGGAGGGAAAGAATATGAGTAAGAAACCAGAATTAACTTCAACTGTCCGCAGGGTTCACGACGAAATCGACAACATCATCGGCACATTCACTGACCTTAGCGACATTATTCACTTTGAAAGAACCATTCCTGTTATCGACAGAGTGGGTATGGATGTTGAGTACAATGACAGATACCTCTTTGAGGAGCTTGAATTAATGTTAGAACACAATCCCGATGTAGCTTCCTATGCTATCGAACAGACGGGTGATCACCTTGAGGGCGCTTATGAGTTAGCGATGTACTCCTTCGTAACCGTTGACGGTGGTCACGGTTTAGGCTACTTCTACTACGAGATATAAGGAGATAACGATGTACGAAACCTATAATGAACAACAACGAGAGGCCGCACTCCACGCACTTGAAAAGGTACTTAACCGAATGGCTGCTATGAAAAAGGAGTCGAAAGCAAAACTCTCCATTGATGTAGCAATGGCTGCGGTTCGTGGAGAGATGGCAACAGTAAGAACTGTCTGCCCCAAACCGACAGGAATGATTGACGAATACAACTTTGATATAGGAATGTAAAGGAGAGAAAGATTATGACAGATAAGATTAGAAAGGATACAGCGGGTTATTGCCCAAAGTGCGATACCATTCACGCAGTAACTACACCATCAATCGAGTTCACAAGCGGTGACTACATTTGCGTACATCACGTGTGCGGTAACTGTGGCGAGGAGTGGGACGAGTACTACTACGCACAGTACACGGGCTATGCCCACAACGGCGTGGACTATGATGATACAGGCTTTACCGAAGAAGAAAGCAAGGCAATGTCCAAGTGCGAGGCAGAGTTCTCTTCTTTCTGTATGTGTAACAACTGTGACAACTGTGAGTATGTTAATGCAGTTGATTGCAGAGTGGCTTACTTCAATGACCACTATGTCGCACCCGATATAAAGGAGGCAGAGTAATGGCAGAGAATTGGTTTGTTTTTATTGTCATTTACGGGATTGTCAACATCGTATGTTTGGTAGCAGGGGTATTTTGGTGTTACGACGAAGATGAAAACCTGTGGAACTTACTGTTCTTTCCTAAATTGTGGACGACTGCACGAGAGGATTGGGACTTGAATATGGCGGGCGCAATCATCATATGCGTTTTCGCTGGATTGTTCTTCCTTCCTGCTATTCTTTTTGGCTATGCGTGTTTGATTGCCTTCTTTTTGGTTGCAGTGTTCTGTGTGCTGTTTAGTGAAATCTTTAAAAGGAGAGGGTAATAATGGAAGTATTAACTATATTTCTTGGCATCTATGGTGTGGTCAACCTCTTTGGTGTTATATTCCTAAGCTTTGATATTACCTATTCCATAAACGAGATGGGGTGGCATCGTTTTCTGATATTCCCTATGATTTGGAAAAGATTGAGGTGTGACCTTAATATTACTGGTAGTATTATTGCTATAAGTTTATTTGCCATTGGTCTCTTGCCTGGCATTGTGGCGATATATGTTGTAGAATTATTCCTATTCCTTGTGGGAGCAATCGTATTTTTATTCAAAGAGATATTCAAAAGGGAGGATTAACAATGGAAGAAACAAAAGTACAACTCCGAGATAGCGAGGGTTATCTCACTCCCGAAGGGTCGGCCGCAATGAACGAAGTTGACGACATAATGCGCCCTCTCTTTAACTCTCTATTAGGCCGAGGCTTCTCCCGTGAAGAGGTAATGTATCTCTTTGTCAGTGGAGCTCACGAATGTTACTTGGATGACGTCTATTTCTCACATAATAGATAGCCCCATCACCTTGCATCATCAGACGGCCGCACTCAACAAACAAAGTGCGGTTTTTCTGCATCATCTGTCCAGTCGTTTGGACTGCCCGCATTATTAAGTATTTCTTCTACGTAAGTTGCGCCGTCGCTCGCTGCGTAGCAACCGTCCGTATATGTACATATTATACTACGTATTATACTTCGTGAAAATTCCGTGTACCAAAAAGTTTAGTGTCATTTTAACAAAAGTTCACGTAATAAATGTAAGCGGTAATTATATATATAGTAATATACTACATATATTACTACATATAATACTACATAAAATATATAGTATAACGGGACAGGTAACAAAAACAACACCTGTCCCATCACTGTATTTCACGGGTCGGCCGCATCCTACATACCACTACTACATCTACTACTAAGTATATTACTTAGTATAACGGGACATCAACGGGACATTTACCCAACCGTGCTCCGCACCTTACTACATTAACGGGACCCAACTTATACATATAACGGGACAGAACGGGACTAATACGGGACATCAACGGGAACGGGACCAAACGAAACGGGACAGGACACCAACAGAACCCAACGGGCTTTGCCTTCCCAACGTAGATACCCTACGTAGAATAATTACGTAATAATGTGACCTAACCGAAGTCAGGACAGTGGATGCGTGGTACGTGGCTGACATACGGGTTATGGGGTTATGGGAAATTGTACCTGGCACCTACACACCAACAAATCAAATTTTTTCTTTTGTCAAATTTCTTTTGCCATCGTATATCCTGATGCAGTCGGCCGCATTCTACATACGTAGCTTCAAACGAGTTGTACGCAGGTCCTCTACGCAGCTCCTTAATCGGACAAAATTTGACAGCTCCCATAATTTGAAAAATTATCAAAATCGTGATATAATATATATAGAGAAAAGGGGAAAAGAGTTATTCCCACTTACTCAATGTTCTTTGAAAAGCTAACCGCGAGATGTACGCAGTAGAAATAGTTGAATGCGGCGGCCCCGTCAATGTATGGGGTGAGGCAGAAAAGAATTTGACTTTTTCAGAAAACTGTGATATAATATATATAGAAAGAAAGGGAAAAGAAAATAAACCCTTTCCGACTAATCCCCTACGCAAATTACCTTTCACTTTCCTTTCACCGAGAGGGAGTCACTCACCTCCGACTTCCCTCTCACCCTTACCGATTAACTTTCGGAGAAAGTAATCTCCGAGTTAAAATAAATCAAAACTGGTGGTCACTACCAAGTGTGACAGAAAGAGGTTATTATGACAAACAGAGAATTCCTTAACGCAATCGCAACAAACGAAACACTCGCAGAAGACATCAGAGAGCACGCAGAAGCAGAAATCGCAAAGATGGATGCGGCAAACGAAAAGAGAAAGAACAAGGTGTCTAAGAAGGCAGAGGAAAACGCTCCCCTTATCGAAAAGATTGTTACCGAAGTTCTTAACTCCGAGCCTATCACAGCTTCTGATGTGGCAGCCGAACTCGGTGTGTCTGTACAGAAGGCAAGCTCTCTCCTTAGAACAATCGCAACAGCAGGTAAGGCAAACGTAACCGATGTTAAGATTCCTAAGAAGGGCACTCAGAAGGGCTACACAAAGGTTGAGGCGTAAGCCCAGCCTGAGCCCAGCTCACTAATACGAATACGAAAAAAGAAACCCAGCTCACTTGAGTTGGGTTTTTTCGTACACTGCGGCCGGTCGTCCCTGTTAGGACATAGGCTGGCCGTGCGCGTTTATGCAGCTGCTAAAACTTGATTTTTTAAAAAATTTGTGGTATAATAAAAGGGGAAATATAAATATAAATATATAACACAAATTTTTTAATTTGTCAAATTTTGCAGGCGCCCGGCAGGAAATTCGTTTTGTTAAAACAAAAGAGAGGGCGAACCCTCTCTCATTACTATGCGTTGTGCTTTGCCTTGGACTCAGCGAGCTGCTTACGCTTTGCTTCGTCGCGGGCAATCTTTTCCTTCTTCTTGCGTTCTGCCTCCGCGGCCTTCTCTTCCTTTTCCTTAGCCTTAATTGCGTAATCCTCTGCGAGAGCGTAGCCGTCGTATGCCTCATCCTTGCTACCTGTTGGGACCTTGACTACGATTTCAACGAAGCTGTCATCGCCGTCTGCGTCCACGCAAGGAATTGCGAGTGTTGCAGTTCCTACACGGAGTACATCTTCGTCGATAGACTTGAAGTACTCAACTACCTTTGCGAAAAATTCTTGTCTGAGTGCGTCATTAGTTTGCTTCTTGCTCATTGTGTGTACCTTCCTTTATTTCAAATTTTATTTTTTTCTTTTTCTGTATATATATTATATCATAAATTTTTAAAAAAATCAAATTTTTATTTTTAAAAAAATTTTTTTCTATATATATTATACCATATTTTTTGAAAAAAATCAAGATATTTTTTGTGAATTTTTTGTAAACAAATTATGAACAACATTATGCAGCTGCTAACTTTGTGACGGACGTAGGCTGCGGCCGGTCGTAGCTCCCTGGGATGCAGCTCGCTTCGCAGCTGCCATAATCGCAGCTCACTTGCAGCTCGCAGCTGCCGGACCTGTACGGGGGAGGGCGAGGTCGCCTCCCGGTATCCCGGTGACCCACGGCTAACCTCTGTCCGCCACTCAACGACACTGCCCGCCGTACACGGACACTAACTATACAAAAACACGATTTTGTATAATTAAAATTATTCATAAATTATTTACAAAAAAAGACTTGACTTATTCACAAATTTGTGCCCGGGCACGCGCGGCCATGATCCGCCCGGGCACCATTTTCGGCAAACGTCAAAAAGGACGGTTACCCGTCCTCTCGTTATCACTTTGGTTTTTTTGTAATTGTAATTAAATTTTGGTTGAGTGTAAAGTATTGCAGAAATTCACAACCGCAACCGCAAACCATTTTACGAATAATAGTTTCGTCGCCTTCAACTTGCCCTTCTTTCCGTATTTGGGCAGTGCTACCACAGTTTGGACACTTTGTCATTCCTCTACCTCCCCATATCCTAAGATTAAACCATTCTTATATACCACTAACTTTGAGTTATATGTAGTGTGAAATACGGCAAGTATGTCGCCGCCACCTGCACTTACCTTGTCGATTACTAAATCGTTGTAACCTCTCTCCAAGAGGATGTTTATTGCTTTGTTTAAGTCTGTTATCCACATTATTCTATCACCTCTATTTCCTCAACATAAGACATCTCCCAACCCCAATCATATTCCATTGGGTCAACCTCTGGGTCTATATCATATAGCTTGGCGTTTTCTTTGCAAGCTTCTCTTGCCTTGTCCTCATTGGCATAATAGCCAATGATTCCGTGGCACTCGTCTATTACGGCATAAATCTTAAGCATTTGGCACCTCGTTCTCTACCCTACCCACAAAGTTTGGTACAGGGATAACTGCGGTATTTCGTGCAAAGCTTGCAATCTCTCCTGTTTCAAGGTCAATGCCGAGGTAATGACCGTCAAGTTCCTCAGACAGTGACTGCATACAGTAACCCGATACACCGTAATTGACAGGCTCATTCTCACTTACTTTCATAAAGAAATTGAATGTGTCAATCGTAAAGACCTGACCTGCGGTAATGTGTTGAATAAGGTTTGCGTTTGGTTTTAAGTTGTTGATAATTTTCATTTGATTTATTTCCTTTCTCTTTGTCTTACATATATATTATATCATAAAACCTCTCATTTGTCAAGAGGTTTTATGAAATTTTTGAAATTTTTTTAAAGTATTAATTGTAATACTGTGTTGGTTTCGGGAAAATATTCAAAATCTAAACCCGTTTGCTCTTTTCCGTGTGGTAATTCTTTTTTGAGTTCGGCATCTCTTGGTAGTGTGGATAAGTAATCAATTAAATCTTGTACTGTGTAACTTGTGTTCATAGTATTTACCTCTCTTTCTTACAGTACTATTATATCATATGTAATACGATTTGTCAATAGTCAAAATGCACAAACTTTTCGTAGAATGCGGCGACCCTTTTGTGCATAATGACGAACCGCCCGGGCGCGGCCCGCGACATATGAGCATATGTTCATATGTTCATATATCGTGCCTAATAAAGAGAGGGTTGCCCCTCTCTCGCCTTAGCCTTGATGGTCGGCTTTGGCTTTGGCTTTTTGCTCTCGGAGTTTTTTGTCCCTCTCGATTTTAGCCTTTTTCTTTTTTTCTTGCTCGGCTTTTTTCTCGGCTTTCTCTTGCTCTTTGAGGTTGTATTCCTCTGCCATAGCATAGCCATCAAAAGCCTCGTCCTTTGAGCCAAGAGGTACTTTGAACCTTACGCACATATACTCATCGTTGCCCTCGCTATCTACACAGGGGATACAGATTTCGTTTGAAGCGATTACAAGGACTTCCTCGCCTTGCTCTTTCATAAATGCGACATACTGTTCAAGGAACTTTGCTCTCAATTCCTCGTGGAGAATTTTCTTTGATTTTTCATTTGCCATAGTGATTACCTTTCCTTTCCTTATCTTACATATATATTATACCATAGATTTGGTATTTTGTCAAGAGGTTTTTGAAAATTTTTTCAAATTTTTTTTCGTGGACTTTTGTCCTCTACTCCCTCTTTCCTCTACTATTATATCATATCACACAGCAAAAGTCAATAGTCAAAATGCACAAACTTTTGCCAATTTTTCGTGTGGTTTTTGTGCAAAATGCCCACGCGCCCGGGCGCGCCCTCACATGAACATATGTTCATATGTTCATATATTCATATGTTGGGTACAAAAGCAGAGAGGGTTTCCCCTCTCGCCTTGTGGGACTTATTCGGCACTCTCGCCCTCGCTATCGGTTGGTGCGATAGCATACTGTTTGAGAGTTCCCTTGTTCTTTACCTTGATATCGGACACAACAAGTTCCTTTTCCTCAATAAGTTGCTTACAGAGTGCTGAAGCCTTTTGAGTTGAGATGTTGAGTTCAGTTGCGATTACGGAAGCCACCATTGAACCCTTTTCCTCAAGGAGAGCCACGATAGAGTTCTTGATACCCTCGTTCTCTTTTTGAGTTTTGGTTTGAGTGTTCTTTCTCTTTTCGTTCTTTTTGTCAAGCTTGTCGATTTCTGCTTGAGCAAAAGCCTTGAGTTCCTCGTTTACCTCTGAACCGATTACTGCCTTGTAAAATTCTCTGTTAGTCATAGTTTTTTCCTTTCAGTGTTGGACACCACCCATAAGATTTTTTATTTCGTAAGGCTTTCCTTTACCTTACATATATATTATACCACATTTTTATTCATTTGTCAATACTTTTTTGAAAAAAGTTTAAAAAATTTTTTTGGGAGAGGGAGTGGTATCCGCCCTCAATCCTCTACTATTATATCATAAATAACATTAAAAGTCAATAGTTTTTTGAAAAAATTAAAAAATTTTTCGTGGTATCATATGCACATATGTTCATATGTTCACATGATCGGCGCCCGGGCGCGGCCCGAACATATGAACGGGTGTTCATATGTTCAGACGCCCCATCCCAACGGGTAGCACTCACTTATGCAAGTGTCCAACGGCAAAACCTCTTCAACTGTGTCAACTATAACTTGGCACATTCCGTCCTCGATTTCGCCAAAAGTTAAATTGTTGTTTACTATTTCGTCGGCTATGGTGTCGGGCATTTCAATTTCAACGCATATCTTTAATATCATAATTTTCTCCTTTCGGTAAAGCCCTTAATCATAAAGGGCTTTACGCATTTTTTTGTGTTGTCTGTAACAGTGAGCAAGAATTTTTGCCTCGATTAGACAGTCCTCTAAACCTGTGTGAGCCTCGACAAATTCGTTGTTGCCTGTGATGTACCTGTAAAGTATTTCGGCAGTTGCTCTTGGTTGTGGTGTCTTATGCTTGGTCATATAACCATTTTCCTCGCAGAACTTGATATAAGACTTTTGCTTACAAATTGTGTCCTTTGCCATTTTCAAAGTGTCATAATACTTAAAGTTAAATGGTAGGTAAAATCTGTACTTTGAATAGGTGTTGTATCTCTGTGTTACTTTGAGGGTGTTGTTGTCAAATCTTGCATTGTGGCTTACTACTGTGTCAATATCAAACCATTCGCAGATTTCCAAAATTTCCTTACGGATTTCGTACCAAGATTTTACCTCTCTCTTACCTTCCTCTATATCTTTGAGGTATTGAGGAATTTTGTTTGCATAGTAGGCACTTTGCATTAGGTCACGCATACCAAAGAAAATTTCCTTGACTATGTAGGACTTTGTGAGGTAAATCTTTCCTCGCTTGTCGCAGATTGCGATACCTATATCGTAGGTCAATGCGTTGCTCATATCAAGTTTGCCATTGATTGAGAGGGTGTTGCAAGTTTCGGTGTCAAGCATTAGGAAATATCTAATGCGTTGGTCGATTTTGAATAATAAGTTTTTCATTTTGTTAAGTTCCTTTCCTTTACCTTACACATATATTATATCACAAAAAGTTGGTGTTGTCAAGGGGTTTTTGAAAATTTTTTCAAAAAGTTTTGTGGTGGAATATTGTAGTGCACGATTTTCTAACCAACGCGATATTCGCTCACGCGTTCCTTTCAAAGTTTGCTCTCGCCCCTTGACTACAATACTATTATATCATAAGAGAGGGCAAAAGTCAATAGTTTTTTGAAAATAATTTAAGTTTGTGCAATATGCACAAAAAGATCACCTTCGCGCGGACTTATTTGTGCATATTGCACAACGCGCCCGGGCGCCGCATTTTAGGCAAATGCCGAATGAGAGGGACTTGCCCTCTCTGTCGGTTAATATCTGCCCTCTCTAATCTTTGGGTTGAAGCAATAGTGAGAGCAACCCTTTACATAGTACACCTCAACCTCTCTTGTGCGAGTGAGATTACGGAGTGCATTTGTCATTGAGTTAAAGGAGTGGAGTGGAACATCAAAATCGTCCTTTGGTAGTTTTACAAAGATTTCCTCTTTTGTAAAACATATTTCCTTGTCTGCCTCTAAAATCTTAATGATTTCGTAGTAGATGTCGCCTGTCTTTTGAATAAGTTCTTTTCTAATCATTTTTAATACCTCATATCTTTCCTTTACTGTATATATATTATACCATACTTTTACTGATTTGTCAATAGTTTTTTCAAACTTTTTTAAGTTTTTTGTTGGCTCAACCTACAAAGTTAAGCCAAACAAAATAACCATTTAAGACAATAGTTGACAAGTGCATTACAGTGCTATTCACTCTACGGTCTTTTGCCATTGTCATATCTTTAACAAAGCCAAGCAAGGAAATAGCCAAGCCAAACCAAGCCACTTGAAAACCTACTGTCATTATTAACAGTACATTAACTACCGTGAGTACACAACGAAAATCGTTCCATTCCCATTTGAAATTGCCCTTGATATTGAAAAACTTTTTGATTTTGTTCATTTTGATTACCTCTCTTTCTTACAGTACTATTATATCATATATTAACCCATTTGTCAATAGTTTTTTTAAAATATTTTAAAAAATTTTTGAGTTAGCCTAGACTAACTCGGCGCCCGGGCGACACTTGAACATATGCTCATATGTTCATATGTTGAATGCAAAATCGGGTAGTGTCGCCACTACCCTTTTGCTTATTCGTTGTCGGCAACCTCTTCGGCAACCTCTTCGGTTTCGGCAAGGGCATACTGTTTGAGTGTACCCTTGTTCTTAACCTTGATGTCGGCAACTGTGATTGCCTTTTCCTCAACCAACAACTTGCACAAAGCACTTGCTTTCTGTGTGGAAATACCACAACCGTTGGCGATTACAGAAGCGACACTTGCACCGTTTTCCTTGATAAAGTCAACGATTGCAACCTTGACGGTTTCGTTTTCCTTCTGTGCCTTTGTCTGCGTATTCTTACGCTTTTCGTTCTTGGCATCCAACTTGTCGATTTCGCCCTGTGCGAACTCTTTGAGTTCTTCACTCACATTTGCACCGATAACTGCCTTGTAAAATTCACGATTTGTCATATTGACCTTCCTTTCATTTTAGCGATTGGTCGCTACCCTTATTTACATATATATTATACCATAGATTTCGCTATTTGTCAAGACCTTTTTTGAATTTTTTTTGAAAATATTTTTCGGTGGTCGCTTTCGCTACTCTCTCTTTGGTATATATATTATACCATACTTTTAAGGTTTTGTCAAGGGGTTTAGCAAACTTTCTTGAAAATTTTTTCAACTACTCATTTGTACGGCATTTTTTCATCTGTGCACTTCCGACTACTACTGTGGGTCATTCTTGTGAGGTTTTACCATTCCTCGCCTCGCCCCTTGCTTTACCTTACGATACTATTATATCATACTTTTACCTATTTGTCAATACTTTTTTGAAAATATTTTAAAAAATTTTTCACGGAGAGGGATGAACATATGAACACATATTCATATGTTCGCCCGGGCGCGCGATCGGCCGCGACGATGTCCCTCTTGGGAGAGGGAGAGGGAGTTACCCTCTTATCTCCAAAATTCTAATGAGAAATATTGACTAATAACAACCTCACCTGTTTGGTCGCATATTACCTCTATACTACGGTACATCTCACCATAAGTTGTAAGAACCTCACCGATTTCCTGTTTAGAGAGATGCCTAACCTCAAGAGAATTTGTACGATTGTCCTCTTGGTGACGGAATGTTATTGTATAAGTGAGTGATGGTTGAGTGTCGTGTAATGGTTTCATTTTAGTTACCTTCCTTTTCTTTATCTTACATATATATTATATCACAAAAAGAGTTGTTTGTCAACCCCTTTTGTGAAATTTTTTTACAATAATGTAAATTCTGCTTGTACTTGTTCTACCATTTCACATTTAACAAGACTTGCGGCAACCCATTCCTCTTTTGTCTTGTCCCACAAAATACAGTTATAAGCACCACCAACTTCTTTTGGAGTGGTCTTAATACCCAAAGTACCGCTTTTAGTTCTAAAAGCCTGTCCTATCTCAAGAGAGCAAAATGTTGTAGAATTTGCGATTTGTTTTTTGTTTACTGGTTTCATAATCATATTTTTATTTCCTTTCTCTTTCTTACACTACTATTATACCATAAACTTAATCATTTGTCAAGAGTTTTTATTGAAATTTATGACAATTTTGACAATACCAATCTAAATCGTTTGAGTGATAATTTCCTCTATCAACGGGAAGCAAATCCGTTCCACAAGTAGAACATACACCATTATTAAATTCTTGCTTGTCTAAATAAACATTGAGGAATACACCACCAATTATTGCTAACAATATAACAATGCAAACAATTATAAATATTACAACATCTTTGTCCATAATAATTTACCTCTCTTTCTTACACTACTATTATATCACAAACTTAATCATTTGTCAATACCTAAATTGTAAATAATTTATGAACACGGCGGCCGCCCGGGCGCCAACGACAAAGAGCCCGCATATCGCGAGCCTTTGCCAAAAAATAAAAAATTATATGAAAGGCAAGGAGAGGGAGAAATGAGGTAGGTAAAACCCTCTCCTTGTAGGTTACAGCCATGGGGTTGCTCCGTCCAATCACACTTGAAACCCCTGTGTGAACTCTTTGCCCTACTTATTTTATATAGCGAGTGGTAGTCTTACCGAGCATTATTGCTCACACCGTTTAGGCTTTGCTACTCTGCGGAGAGTGGGCTCATTACCTCGCTTTTATATCTGCAAGGTGAGTGGCTATGGGTGGCTCCCGCTCCCAGTCCCGTCGGCTCTCCCTAAGGGCTCCTCTCTCGCCCTCACCTTACATATATATTATACCACACTTTTGTGGTTTTGTCAAGAGGTTTTCTAAAAAATTTGCAACTTTTTTAGAGAAGGCTTTCGGTCTAACAAGTGGACAGTTTCTGTTTGCCTTATGTCGACAGTCGGTTTCTGCACAGTCCCCAAGATGTTTACTCACACATCTTTTCCCCTCTTGACACTTATATTATACCACATTTTAGTGTGTTTGTCAAGAGGTTTTTCAAAAGTTTTTGAAAAATTTTTTCGTTAGTTTACTTACAGTTTATGCTTGACGGACTCGAACCGCATTGTCATTCCCATATGCTTTCGCTCGCCTCTTGACACTTATATTATATCATAAATTTATCCATTTGTCAATATGGCATATTGCACAAATTTTTGCCCGTTTTGAGAGGGAGATTTGTGCAAAACGCCGAAGGCGCCCGGGCGACGATCCTGGTGAAAAACCGCCCGGGCGCCCACTTCATATGAATGGTTGTTCATATGTTCACGCAAACAAAAAACCTTGCATTAGAGCAAGGCTTTGAGTATGTCTATGATATTTTCGGTTGTTGGGTCTATTGTTGCTCCCCAATTCCAACCTTGACGGATTTTTGCATTGTCGTCTATGAGAATTGCCTGTTCGTTAAGGTCAAGGTATTTTCTCACACAGTTTGCTTTTGTTGTTCCGTATGCGATACCGTGAAACTTGTTGAATGGGAAGCCTTGTTTTTCAAGCCACTCTAATTTTGCTTGTCTTGTCTTTTCTTTGTAGTCCTCGCTACTGTTCATTGACAACCAAGTGATTACTCGAATTTCAACTCCGTTCATTTGTAGCATTTTCAAAACCTCGTTGAGTTCAGCCATATTCCACATAGGTCTTGCGATTTCATAAGGTCTTGCGTTTTCCTCTCTCAACATTTCCAACCAACCCTCAACTCCGTAAAGGTCTGCGATTGTTCCGTCCATATCAAAGCATATCATTTTTACTTTTGTCATTTTTGTTTACCTCTTTTCTTTATCTTACATATATATTATATCACAAATTTATCCATTTGTCAATAGTTTTTTTGAAAAAACTTGAATTTTTTTCAAGTTTTTTCAAGCAAGCATTGCGATTGCTCCAACCACTAAAGTGAATATAGCAACCACTGCTACCACAACTCCGATTGCTCCTAAGATACCTGTTAAAATTGCCATTTTTTGACCCTTGCGAATTTTCATTCGCTCCTTTCTTTATCTTACGTATATATTATATCATATAATAAGCATTTTGTCAAGTCTTTTTTTGAAATTTTTTAACTTTTTTTGAGTTAGACAAGTGCCTAAAATGGCGCGGATCGTCGCCCGGGCGAAAAAAAAGAGAGGCTTAGCCTCTCATTAATCTTTTGTAATTATAGTTTACAAGCCAGCCACCATTAGGGTGCTTTTCGCAGAGCCTTGCAAAAGCAAGGGTTTCTTTTACCTCAAAGCCGTATTTTCTTATTACATTATCAAGCATTTCATTTACTGTCATTTTTATTTACCTCTTTCTTTCTTTCTGTATATATTATACCATATTATACCCTATTTGTCAAGTCTTTTTTGCAAGTTTTTTAAAAAAAATTTTTTAATTTTTTTTCAAAAACCCCTTGACAAATCCCGGGAAATATGGTATAATATATACAGAAAGAGAGGGAAATACCTATGATAAAGATAGTACTTAAAGCAATAGAAAGAACATATAAGAATAACGGACAACACGCAGAGCAAGTATTTAGATATACTATGTGTGGTATGGTATGCAAGGCAGATAACAGAGAGGGCGCTGATTACCAAGACATACAAATCAAGTCAAGCAGAGCAACAGTTTGCAAGGGAATTGATTTACTCCAAGCAATAAGAGAAGACAAAGCACAAAGATATGCCTATGTAACAAGTGATTTTGCAAGTGCCTTTTTAATGACTAAAAAAGAATGGTTTGATTTTACAAGCCATTTTTCAACAGTTACAACTGAAAGCAAAAAAAATGGTGGTGCAAAAAAGACAAGATTAAAAGAGGAAAACTCAAAAATGATACAGTATTTAGAGGGCAAAATTTAAGCCCTCTTTTTAACCCCTTTTTTAGACCCTTTTTTAGATCCTATATATGCACATATGAACATATATTCATATGTTGGCCCATGATCGGCCCGGGCAAATATACCCCTATATATACCCCTATATATACCCCATGGGAGAGGGCCTTATATATACCATATATATACTATATAGGCCTATATTATATATAGTATATACTATAATAAGACCATCATATAGATGGCCTTATATCTATTAGCTTATACTCTAGCGCATAGCTTAGGCTTAGCCTAAGAGCAAAGCCGTGCCACAAATCACAGCACCTACTGCAACAACTGCCAAAGCCAACGCACCAATCGCACCAAGAATACCCATTAACATTTTATTCACCATTTAACTCTTTTTGAGTTAACCCTTTCTTTATCTTACATATATATTATAGCACATTTATTCGCTTTTGTCAAGAGGTTTTTGAAAAATTTTTTTAAATTTTTTTAAACCTCTTGATGCGGCGCCGCCTTGCTCACGGCTTGGACAGAACTTTTGATACGAATGGGCGGTTTCCTACTCTGTGGTAGCCTCGTCTTGGTGTGTTCTATCTCTCCCCTCACCTTACGTATATATTATATCATAAAACACGCTAAAAGTCAATAGTCAAAATGCACAAAAATAAAAATTTTTTTGATCAAAATTTTGTTGAAAATGACGAATAAAAAAAGTGAAAAAAATGAAAAAAACTATTGACAAATGCCCGGGAATATGATATAATATATACGTAAGGTAAAGGAAATGAGGTATAAAAAAAATGAAAAAAATCACACTTGAACAAATCGAAAGAATGTACAAAAACAACGGACAACACGCAGAACAAGTCCTCCGCTACACACTCACTAACACAGTATGCAAGGCAGACAACCGAGAGGGCACAGACCTATGGGACATACAAATAAAGTCCAGTCGTGCAACAGTATGCAAGGGCACTGACACAGATACATACATCACAAATGATGTTGCTAATCGCTATGCTTATGTAACCGCTGACTTTACAACCGCTTACATAATGAGCAAAAACGAATACAAAAATTTTGTAAAACTTTTTGGCACAGTAACCACCGAAAGCAAGAAAAACGGCGGAGCAACCAAAACAAGACTAAAAGAAGAAAACCAAAAAATGCGTGAGTGGTTAGCGAACAACTAACCACCCACCCCACCACCCCACCCTACCCGCCCACCCCACCGCCAAAAGGCAACGGGCTAGGCTCAGGGCTAGGCTCAGGGCTCAGGGTGTAGGGGGTAGGTTTCAGGAAAATAGCTTTTGGAAAAAACTGGAAGGGTACGGCCCTGGAAACAAAGTTCCACGAACCAATTTTTTCGTTTCTTCACTTCCCCGAAAATTTGCTTTTTCCCTAAATTTCGTGTATAATATATATAGAACAAGGGAAAAGTAGACCAGTGATGTTGGTATGCTCACCGAGTACCTACCTTGTCCTATCACTAACATTTATGAGTCGGGCGCATCCTACGTAACACACAACGTACACTCCCGACATACACAGGAGACACGCACATGGCAACAAACCGCTTAAAGCTTGACTTCTCCATCGAATACCGTGACGATCGCAACACTTTCCTCACCAACTACTTGAGCCAACCCCAATTCATAGCCTACCCACCCACCGAAGACGAATTGGAAACCATGGGTAACTACCTACTTTGGGGCAAAGACCGTACAACCGGCTTGAATGGCAAACAAGAGGGAATTGACATAGAGACTAAACATGGAACCTGGGACAAAAACGCGGACAAAACAGAATCGCTTGAGGGACTTATGGAGTCGCCTACGTTTAATGAAGCTTCATTGAATGTGTATGCGGCCGTTCCAACGAAGGTTAAGAAAGAGGTATTTTCAAGAGAAGAAGCACTCAAACAATGCCCTGATTATTTAGTTCAGGTGTTTAAGGATTTATTTAGAGAAATTGATAAGTTGGATTTGATGATAACACTTTGGGAGATTAAGCATAATAAACGAGAGAAAGAACCGAGAGAGAACTTAGTTAAGAAATTTACACAAGATGAGATAGATGAGTTTATGGAAAGAATTGACCACTGGCCGCAGTATAAGTATTTGAAGATGAGGCATCAACTTGTGGAGCTACGTAGGGAGCAATATACACTGCGCGACTCCTATAGAGGAACTATACCATGCGGTGGCGGAGAGGTTAATTTGATTTTTAATGACCCGGCTGACTTCGAAGCGGGGATTGAGGTACTCCCTTTGGGAGTGAAGATGAATAATGATATTGGGTTGATGCTGTTTAGGGAATGGCCTAAGTTGAACCCAAATGGTTATTCAGAAGAAGATTTGGAGAAAATTAGTAAATATTATTGGAAGAAAAAGAAGTATGCGGCCACTGGATCGGAAGTGTGGATAGACTTTAGGGACGAGAAACATGTTTATGAAATGTTTAACTTGTTCTATGAGTTGGGAGATTCTGCTGCTGAGGCAGAGTTTCAGTCCAATTTGCCGTCGTTAATGGATACATTAAAATTTTATATGGAGATGGCTGATTTAACTGAACTGCAACGTGAAATTCTTGACATGAAGTTGAGAAAAGTGAAGAATGCGGACATTGCATTTGACGTGAATAAGAAGTGGAAGAAGTCTTATACTCCTAATTATATTTCAACGATATTTACGCAGAGAATAGTGCCGAAGATTACGGAGGCTGCGGCCTACCATGAAAAGGTCGTATCGTGCCTGTTCTTCGAGGAAGAGTTTAAGGCTTGCTCTTGCTGCGGCGAGATTAAGCTGAGAGACGCGGATAATTTTACAAGAAAAGCAAGATCAAAGGACGGTTTTTCCGCTAAGTGTAAGAAGTGTGAAAAAGCCGCAAGGAGTAAATAATGAAAGCTGTTAAAGCAACAAAAGAAATGCAAGAGTTTGCAAGTTGTATCGTGAAGTTGGAGCCGACCGAGTTTTTGGGTTTGTGCAAGATACTTTGCGTGCATGTGTTCAATAATGAAAAGAAAGACGAAAACGGAAAGCCTATGCCACGTGAGGGTGAGGACATCGTCGTTGACTGTATTGACAAATTTTCTCAGTTAAATAGAGCCAAGAGAAGGGAGATTATGGCGATTCTTCGACCTATTGGCAAGAAGAGGTGAAATAAATGGGCTTGCAGCCAAATATTAAAAAGAGATAGGGTTTTATGTTTAAGACCTGCTCACACTGCGGCCAGTCCTTCGGACCAGAGGGTTTCGCTCCAACGAAATCCCTCTTTTACCCCGATGGGGCGTTACCTATGTGTAATGACTGTATTGACAAGATATTGAGAGCTTAGGGATACAGTTGGGACGCAGTAGATAAAGTTTGTCAGCTTGCGGATATTCCTTTCGTTCCAAGAGAATGGGAGAGATTGAGAGAGATGACAGAAAGTGATTTGTTCTACCGATATGCTTCCGTGTTTCTTACTACAGAATACGAAGGCCTTGGATGGGGAGATTACCACCAGGCCTTTTTGGATTTGAAGCAAAAGAATGCTTTAGAGGCGGAAATACCGGAGCTTGCGGACGAGAAGAGAAAGAAACTTAAGGAGAGATGGGGCGGTAATTATGATGATGAGGCTCTTAACTACCTTGAGGGATTGTTTAATGGTTTGTTGACTACGCAGAATGTTAATGGTGCGTTGCAAATAGACCAAGCATTAAAACTTTGTAAGATGTCTTATGAGATTGATAGACGTATTGCAGAGGGTACTGATTTTGATAAGTTGCTTTCATCTTATGATAAACTGGTTAAGTCTGCGGAGTTCACTCCAAAAAATGTTAAGAATATTAATGATTTCGATACTTTTGGAGAAGCAACGAAGTGGATGGAAAAATGCGGTTGGAGAAATACCTTCTATGATAATGTTACAAGAGACATTGTTGACGAAACATTGAAGAATTTCCAAGCGTTCAACCAGAGATTGTATACGAATGAGTCTAATATTGGTGAAGAAATTACTCGCCGTTTAGAGGCTTTGAAAACAACCGCTCAAATGGAAAATTATTATGGCACTGAAAAACAACACGATTTAGACGCCTTTGAACAAGAGGGGTATGATATTGTGTTTGAAGGTGAGGACGAAGAGTTCAATCCTGAGGAGGACTAATGGCAAAGCAAATACTTGACTCTCAAAGAAGTTCTTTGTTTGACAATGATATGATTGCCAGAGGTATTCGTGACGGGATAGAAATTGAAAAAGGCGTAGTTCTTAATGAGGATTATTTGCAGAAGAATTTTGATAACATAGGGGATATGTTATCAATTTTCTCTGCTTATCCAGATATATTCTTGGACTTCATATCGCCTGCTGATTCAAGCTTTGAACTTTTCTTTTATCAGAGAATTACACTGCGCGCACTCATGCGTTATCGTGATGTGTATATTACTGCGCCCCGTGCTTTCTCTAAATCATTTATTACTATTCTAGGATTGATTTTACAATGTATTTTCATTCCAGGAACTAAGCGATTTATTTGTGCGCCGAACAAGAACCAGTCAGCACAAATCGCAAAAGAAAAAATTGTTGAAATTTATGACAAATGGCCTCTGCTCCGTCGAGAAGTTGTCGGAGGAGAGATTTCTGATACCCCTGGTAACTTCGGTAAAGACTATGTTACACTTAAGTTTCGTAACGGTAGTCAGTTCGACGTTGTTGGTGCGCTCGACTCCCAACGTGGTGGTCGTAGACACGGCGGCCTTGTCGATGAGGTTCGTGACCATGAAGAAGGTCCTATCAACGAAGTTGTATTACCACTTATGAACGTATCTCGTCGTTTACCAGACAATACAGTAAATCCAAAAGAACCAAACCAAGAAAGAATATTTATGACATCTGCGGGTGTTAAAACTTCTTTCGCTTATGACTTATTGCTTGACGTATTTGCGGACTCTATCATTCACCCTGATAGTTCATTCTGTTTGGGATGTGATTACAGAGTACCTATGATGCACGGACTTCTTGATAAAACCTATATCAATAAATTAAAGACTTCTCCTTCATATAATGAAGAATCCTTTGCGAGAGAATATTTATCTATTTGGTCAGGTTCTTCCGATGAGTCATGGTTTAATTTTGACAAGCTGCAAAAATACAGAAAAATAAAGAACCCAGAAACGCACGCAAAATATAGAGCTAATGCCGAACAATTCTACTTAATTTCAGTAGACGTTGGTAGGCTTAACGACCAAACCGTAGCCTGCGTTTTCAGAGTGAATATTGACGAGAACGGTCGACACCGTGCCACTCTGGTTTATATAGATGTACTTGGTAAAGATGCCGAGTCCAAGCAATTCAGCCGACAAGCCATAGACGTTAAGAAATTGATTAAAGCCTTTGATGCAAAAGAGGTTGTAATCGATACTAATGGTCTTGGTGTTGGTCTTGCTGATGAAATGATTAAACCGCAATATGATACGATGGGAGAGTATTACCCACCATATGGTTTCTTTAATGATACTAACTATTTAACTATCCAACCTAAAGAAGCTCGCAAAATACTTTATGGTATCAAAGCAAGTGGTTCACTTAACTCTCAAATCCATTCTAACGTATATGCTCGTATTACTAGCGGCCTTGTAAGATTTTTAATCAAAGAGCAAGAGGCTAAGAACGCACTTATGTCTACTGCGATCGGTCAAAAAATGTCAGTATACAAACGCGTTAAACGTTTGTTACCACACGAATTGACCTCAAGATTATTCGATGAAATGGCAAACTTACGCTTAAAAGTGACGGGTAACAAGAACGAGATTGTTCTCGAACAAATTAACCCGCGCTATCCAAAAGATAAATATTCTTCATTGGCTTATGGTTTGTGGAGAATTAAAGAGTTGGAAGAAGAGTACGTAAAGAAACGTCGCAGACGTTTTGGAGGCGGTGGC
>JAEIGA010002131.1_pt1 | contig 31596 bp, 23 predicted proteins | sample 9270691 | NCBI WGS metagenome assembly JAEIGA01 (sample SAMN17057246, study PRJNA624740) | gut metagenome | biome: biome; isolation source: fecal sample | host: Bos grunniens | place: China: Xizang | collected 2019
CGACATAGAACTTGCCGAGATATTCAATGACAGATATTGCGTCCCGTATGCCTTCTTCAAGATGAGAATCACAGAGCGAAATCCATTTAGCAGCAAACTCGGAATCCTGGTCAAGCAATGGCATAAAATTGCCAGCAAGTGCTGACGCTCTTGAGGCTGTTTTCGTTCCCACAATACGGTTGGAAGGTATTTGAAGTAAGCCTAGTTTCTTTTTGCTGAAAATATCAGCATCAGATATTATATCGTCCAAAACAGAAGGATAAGGATTTAATCTTTCAGCTAAAGCAGTTTGATAATATTTTTGCCCTGACTTGAGGGCAGATGAATATTGTGCTACAGCTTCGCTACGCATAAGTTTCGTTCCCCCTACAAAATGTCAATGTAATTATATAACATAAAAACAGCGCTACCATAGTAGCGTTGTTTTTCGGATAAATCATTGATGTTAACCCCAAAGCAGAGCTAAAGCAGGAACAACTTGTTTCTTTCTTGACACTATACCTTTTAGGAAAACATGATGGTCCTCTACTTTAAAATCAGAGAATGCCTGCCTGATAATATCTTCATCTCCAAGGAAAAGCAATTCCGTTCCTTCTTTCAGAACGTCAGTGATCATCAGAAGGATCATATCATATTCTTTGTTTGTTTTCATTGTCTGCATTACTTCAAAGAATTCATCTCTTCTTGCAAGCAATGCATCTGAATCAGTAGTAGTAATCTGACTGATTCCTATGCGATGATCAGCCAAATGGAATTCCTTAAAATCTGTCTTAAGTAAAGCTTCGGCTGTTTTCCCTGTACCTTGTCCGGCTGAGAAGACATCTGTGCCGAGTTCTTCCAGATCAAGGTTTGCTATACGTGCAAGGCGCTCAGCGATCCTTCGGTCCTGAGGAGTGGCAGTAGGGGATTTGAACATTACAGTGTCACTGATAATTGCAGCTGTCATTAAACCTGCTAGATTAGGACTAGGCATAAGTCCGTGTTCCTGGAACATAGTAGCCACTATAGTTGTCGTGGAGCCTACTGGTTCATTGCGCATAAAACAAGGATAGCCTGTTTGAACATCACCAAGTCGGTGGTGATCGATGATTCCAATCAATTCTGCTTGATCAAGTCCAGGAACAGTTTGTCCTAACTCATTGTGATCAACAAGTACAACACGTTTTCTTTTTGGGCGGAGCAAATGATATCTGCTCAATGTTCCGACTACGTGTTCGTTTTCATCCAGAACAGGGTAGCTGCGGAATCTGCTTTGCAGAACAGATTCTCTAACATCATCCAGGTAATCATTAAGGTGGAAAGATACCAGATTATTCTTTTCTGCAATACGTCCTACAGGGATGGATTGATATAGCATGCGTGCAGCACGGTATGCATCACATGGGGTAGCTATAATACAAGTTTTAGAAGATATTCCCCTGTATTTCTCAGGCAGATCACTTTGGCAAAGTATAAGGCAATTGACCTCCATGTCTAGAGCAGCCTTTACCACGTCTTCCTGTTGGCCACAAATTATTATTGAGTCTTTTTTAGTACCGTTCAGAACATTTGCAAATGTAGGGAGGGCAATGATTACTTCACCAGTGATGTTTTCAAAAACATCATCATCGTCATTGATTATTCTCCCTTCAAGTGCAGACAGCAGGTTAAACACAGGGACATCATCAACATAGGGAGACATGATAGAGTCCATATCTCCTTCTGCAATAGTGCCTGCTGTAATCATTCCATAGAGAGTGCCATCTTCATTTGTAATAGGGGCAGCATGATTGCCTTGCTCACCCTGAAGAACTTTCCATGCATGGCTAATTGGAACGCGTTTTCCTAAAAGTGGCGGCTGATCATATTCTATATCCTTGACCTGTGTACGGACATTCGAAATACGGAGTGGTGGTTCAAAACCGAACCGCTTCAGCAGGAATGCGCTTTCATCATTCAGATGTCCCAATCTTACAGGGACATAACCGTTATCGCCAAGTGCGTTACAGAGACTTGCATAAGCCATAGCGGACACTATTGAGTCAGTATCCGGATTGCGATGACCGCATACATATGTAATATCCATGAGCACCTCATATTATCTTTTATTTTGAAAATAAAATAGTTCTCGGGTTATTCTCGAGGACTATTTGACTTTTCATACATCTTGTGTACGATTCTTTGCGTTTTTTCTTTCTTTCGCCACATCTGCTATAACAGTTTCACCTGCGGGAACAGAATGTGTGAGCCATACATTGCCTCCGATGACACAATTGTCTCCAATATTGGTGTTTCCACCAAGTATAGTAGCTCCTGCATATATAACTACATTATTGCCAATGTTCGGATGGCGTTTTATGCCTTTGACAAGAGTGCCGTCTTCTCCAACCTCAAAACTTTTTGCACCTAATGTTACATGCTGATAAAGTTTGACATGCTCACCGATGATTGTTGTTTCTCCTATGACTACACCTGTCCCATGGTCAATAAAGAAGCGCCGCCCTATTGTTGCACCGGGATGTATATCTATTCCTGTTTCCCTATGAGCATATTCTGTCATCATGCGCGCGATGAGCGGTATTTTCAAAAGGTAGAATTCGTGAGCTATCCTGTAAATTGTTATAGCAGTAAAAGCTGGGTAAGTGAGTGCTACTTCATCAGTGCTTTTTGCAGCGGGGTCTCCTTCATAAGCTGCCTGTATATCTGAGAGAATAATCTCTTTTATATCTGGAAGACGGTCTAAAATCTTGTCACAATAATATTTTGCTTCTTTTTCAGTATCAGTAACAAAAGATAAAGCAGCAAGCAGATATCTTGATACAGCCTCAACACCCTCATCCCCTGATGAGACCAAAGGATCCAAACGATAATAGCGTGGGAACATGGCGGAGAAAAGAGAATGTATGAGGTTGTTAACCTGCTCTCTAAGGCCTGTATATTGAACACCCTCATCTGGATCTAGGGAGTTCAGTTTTTTCTGTAACTCGTAATAGTGTTGATCTTGCATATGGTGAAAACCTCTGAATGACTCCTGTTGCTCTTGTTATTCATGGACATTATAACATGAACGGTTATAGTTTTGTCGCAGAGTTTAGCAAGTATAAGATGTTTTGAGCATTTATCACATTAATGTGTATAATTGGTATGGAGGGATGTGCAAATGAAAAGTATTCGTGACATCTACAAAATCGGGAGAGGCCCCTCTAGCTCACACACAATGGGTCCAGTAAAAGCTGCGGAACTTATGAGAACTAAATACCCTGATGCAGATTCATATGAGGTTACATTGTTCGGCAGTTTGGCGAAAACTGGTAAAGGGCACGGAACTGACAGAGCGGTGATCAAATACTTCATGCCTAAGCCGTGTACAGTTTTATTCGACACAGAGACACAGGAAATTGCTCATGAAAACACTATGGAACTCCGTGCATTTCTTAATCGGCAGGAGATTGGTTTTCTTCGTGTTTTTTCTGTGGGCGGTGGGGATATAGTTGTCGAGGGTCAGCCGCATCAAAAGAAGCAGGAAGTTTACGAAGAGAATACCTTTGAAGAAATCCACAAAGTATGCGATGAAAAAGGTTGGACTCTTTCAGAATATATCTACGCCCACGAACCTGACTTGAATAATCATTTGAAAAAAGTGTGGGAGGTCATGAAAGGAGCTGCAGAACGAGGAATCAAAAAGACCGGAATACTTCCCGGAGGGCTTAATGTCGAAAGAAGGGCAAACGCGCTTTTTACCGGGGTTTATGATAAGGAAGATGCGGCTACACATGAGAATCGCTTGGTCTGCGCATATGCTTTCGGTGTGAGTGAGATGAACGCATCCAATGGCTTGATAGTGACTGCACCTACCTGCGGTTCATGCGGTGTTGTTCCCGCAGTACTGATCTATGCACAGCAAAAGGAAGGTTTTACAGATGATCAGATTTTCAAAGCATTGGCTGTTGGAGGTCTTATAGGAAACCTTGTCAAACGGAATGCCTCTATAAGTGGAGCGGAGTGCGGCTGTCAGGCTGAAATTGGAACAGCATGCTCTATGGCTGCTGCGGCGTTAGGAGAGCTTTATGGGATGTCTATAGATCAGATAGAATATGCTGCTGAGGTTGCGTTGGAACATCATCTTGGACTTACATGTGATCCTATAGCCGGTTTGGTGCAGATACCTTGTATCGAAAGAAATGCCGTTGCTGCTATGAGGGCGATAAATGCCGTATCACTTGCAAGATTTTTGTCTGGAAGCAGAAAAATCAGCTTTGACCTTGTTGTTGCTACTATGTATGAGACAGGTAAACATATTCATGTTGGATATAGGGAGACGTCTGAAGGCGGATTAGCAAAACTGTATCAAACAATATAAAGAAAGATCCGTCTGAATTATGTTTCAGACGGATCATCGTATATATAATAATTTGTTCTAATCGAGTGAGGTTTTAACATCAACTGTCTGTTCACCAAAACCAGTCTCTATCAAAGCAACGAGATTGTCTACAGCTTCTTTCTCATCTGGCCCCTCAGCAGCAAGCTCGATATTGCATCCCGGTCCTATCCCCAATGACAAAATAGGAATTATGCTTTTTGCGTTTACAGGCTCCTGATCCGGAAGATCATGGTTCACAATTACTATCTGAGAGGAGTATTTTTTTGCTTCCCGCACGAAAGAAGATGCAGGTTTTGCATGGAGACCAGAAATATTAATAACAACGGTTTTTCTACAGTACATCTTTTTCTTCTCCCATGAAGGAATAGCACATATACTACTATTAGTATATTATAAAGCATAAAATACATTTTTGCTATATTGATGTGGGATATTAGTTGGATTAGATATTTATATTGTGAGGGACATCAGAACATATGGTTAACTATACATATTTGTTATTGTGTTCAGATGGGACATATTACTGTGGTTGGACTACCGATCCGGCTCGCAGAGTCAAGGCGCATAATTCGGGAAAAGGAGCAAAATATACAAAGACAAGACGCCCTGTTAAATTGGTTTATTTGGAAGAAAGCGAAACCAAAAGCAAAGCCATGAAAAGAGAAGCAGAGATCAAAAAAATGAGCCACATAGAAAAGGAACGATTGTCTGAATCTTTTAAAGCGTCTGAAATGTGCCTTGATAAATAAGAGGAACGCGATTGGATAGGTTTTAATTAACAGGGTGCTATGATAAAATACCCATAATACTATTTTACATTTTGATCTGGCTAGGAGGGATTAAATGAATAAACTACTGAAACTTCTGTGTGAAGATGCTCGTCTGTCTCTTGAACAGTTGGCTGATATGACAGATATGACAACAGAGGAAGTGGCATCAGAGATGCAGCGCATGGAGGATGATGGGACTATTCTTGGATATAGAGCTGTCGTTGACTGGGATAAAGCCGACAGTGATATGGTAGAAAGCTATATCGATCTTAAGATCGCTCCAAAGCGCAATTTTGGATATGATGAGTTTGCAGAACTCGTTTCTCAGATGCCCGAAGTAAAGAGTTGCTGTCTTATGAGCGGAGGAAGTGATATTTCTTTGGTAGTACAGGGAAAAGATTTTAAAGAGATTGCTTTGTTTGTTGGCCGTAGGTTAGCCCCAATGGAATCAGTTATTTCTACTGCGACCAGATTCGTTTTGAAGACTTATAAGAAACAAGGAAAAATTGTTTCCGGAGAGCATAAAGACGAAAGAGAGACTTTCTGATGGATTATGAAAAATTGATGTCAAGAGAGCTCCAGAGTATTCCTCCATCAGGGATCAGAAAGTTTTTCAGCATAGCTGAGGAAATGAAAGATGTAGTTTCTCTTGGCGTAGGGGAACCGGACTTTACTACTCCGTGGATAGTTCGACGCGCGGGCATAGAAAGTCTTGAACGCGGTAAGACGTGGTACTCTGCAAATGCAGGCTTTCAGGAACTTCGTATAGCAATTAGTGAATATCTAAAACGCAGGTTTGATCTTACCTACGACTATAAGACTGAAATGTTTGTCTCTGTGGGTGGGTCTGAAGCGATTGACATGGCGATGAGAGCTGTGTTGAATCCGGGTGATGAGGTGTTGCTCCCGACGCCTTGTTTTGTTTGCTACGAACCAATTGCAAGAATGTGCGGAGCAAAGGTAACTCCTATTATTCTTAAGGAGGAGGACGATTTTAGACTCACAGCACAGCAATTAAAAGACTCGATATCAGAGAAAACAAAACTTTTAGTTCTTCCTTTTCCTAATAACCCTACTGGAGCGATTCTTGAGCGAAAGGACCTCGAAGAAATCGCTGAGGTGTTGCGTGGGACAGACATTCTTGTTCTCTCCGATGAAATATATGCGGAATTAACTTACGGCGGTGAGAGGCATGTATCACCAGCTTCATTAAGTGAAGATATGTGGAGTCGAACGATAACGATTAATGGGTTTTCAAAGGCGTTTGCTATGACAGGATGGCGTCTTGGATATGCTTGTGGCCCGGCTCCGCTTATCACCCAATTAGTGAAGATGCATCAGTTTGCAATTATGTGCGCTCCTTCTACTGCTCAATATGCAGGGATGGTTGCGGTCAGAGACTGTGACGATGTTGTAGAGGAGATGCGTGAAGAATATGACGCAAGGAGAAAGTTGCTTGTAAGAGAATTCAACAGGATGGGTCTTCATTGTTTTGAACCAAAAGGAGCTTTCTATACTTTTCCGAGCATAAAGTCTACTGGCCTTACTTCTGATGAGTTCTGTGAAAAACTGCTGTATGAAAAAAAGATTGCCGTTATTCCAGGTTCTGCTTTCGGGCCAGGAGGTGAAGGGCATATCCGTGTCTCATACAGCTATTCGTTAAACCACCTTAGGAAAGCATTGGCTGGGATAGAAGCTTTTGTCAATCAATACAGGAGCGAGTAATGGAAACTGTCTCGTATCGTGCATACGCCAAACTAAATCTTTCTCTTGATGTTACCGGAAAAAGAGAGGACGGATATCATTTTATGGACATGGTAAATGTATCTGTTTCTCTTTGTGATGATATGACATTTACGAGAACATACGGAAAGCCATTTTCTATATCATCAACAGTTAGATTTATTCCTACAGGGGAGAAGAATCTTGTTTGGAAAGCTGCGAAAGTACTATTTGATTCCTGCAAAAAAGAGCTTCCGGAAACTCACGTTCATATTACCAAGAGGATTCCTACCCAGGCAGGCCTTGGTGGGGGAAGTGCAGATGCAGCATGCACGCTAATAGCTTTGAATACAGAATATGAACTTGGAATGTCTGTTGACGAACTCTGCGTTATAGCAGAGAAGATCGGCGCAGATGTTCCTTTTTGCGTTAAAGGTGGCTATGCAAGAGTTAAAGGCATAGGTGAGGAGATTTATCCTTTTATTTCTCAGGCTAAGTATCATTTTGTCCTTGTTATGCCAAAGCAGGGAAAATCTACGAAAACTGTGTTTGATGTAATTGATGCTACGCCTTTGATTCATCATCCAAATAATGATAAAGTCGTTGCTTTACTTGAAAAAGGGTTACCTGAAGAGGCTATGTGCTATGCGGAAAATGTATTTGAGACATCAATTCCGGATGAGGAGACAGCAAAAATAACAACTAAACTATTAGGGGCTGGAGCATATTACGCTGCAATGACAGGTACTGGTGCATGCGTGTTTGGAATGTTCAGCAAATATAAAGATGCACTAAATTGTCGCGACGAGTTTAGGAAATCAGGATATGGAGCCTGGACAGCATTACCATCGTTAGCAGGTTCTGAAAAGGTAGATAAGAATTAAGCTTTTTTCAGATTATTATTCTTTTATTTGTATAGGCATAGTCATCTACCTACATGAACATATACTTTAAACATCAAAGTTGAAGCAGCATTACATTTCATTTTTCAGAATACTATAAAGCGTTCATAGAGTTCGCTTACAGGAGGAATCTCATGCAAATATCATATCCCTTTAATGATTGGTATTATAAGGATTCATTTTCACCTGAAGATATCCAAAATACGAGCATAGAAGGATTTTCTTCGGTAACCCTTCCTCATACAAACAGGGAGCTTCCGTATAACTATTTTGACGAGATATCTACTATGTTTGTCTCTTGTTACAGGAAGGTATTTTATGCTCCGGAAGATTGGGCTGGCAAACGCGTATTCCTTCATTTTGAAGCTGTCGCAAATGTGGCAGATGTTTATCTCAATGGATTTCATTTAGGCCAGCATAAAGGAGGCTATACTTCATTTACGTTTGAACTGACGGATGATCTTATCATTTCAGGAGATAATGTGCTTACCGTAAAAGTAGATTCTACTGAGCGCGACGATGTGCCTCCTTTTGGGTATCTCATTGATTACTTGTGCTATGGAGGGATATATAGAGAAGTAGAACTTATAGTCTGCGACTCAGTATATGTCACTGCAATGCATATTACCCCCGAAAATGTGCTTTCTGCAGAGAAATCCATAGCTATAAAATTATGGACAGATTCAACTGAAGAGTTACCAGAGGCTTCCCTCACAGTGACGGTTTGCAAGGGCGAGGAAGTAATCAGAACGGAGGCGTTCCTGGCGGATATTCCAGAAGGGAAAGGAACGATTCACATAAGCTTGGATGGCCTTACTGAAATCAAATTATGGGGTATTGATGATCCTCAAATGTACACAGTTAAGATTAAGCTTGATGATATTTCGCTTGAAGACAGATGTGGCTTTAGAGAAGCAAAGTTTACAGTCAACGGGTTTTATCTTAACGGGGAAAAAATAAAACTGATGGGTTTGAATCGGCATCAGTCATATCCGTATGTTGGCAATGCCATGCCGAAAAGAGCGCAGGAAAGAGACGCGGAGATATTGAAAAACGAGATGGGGATCAATATTGTGCGGACCAGTCATTATCCCCAGTCAAGGCATTTTCTTAACCGCTGCGATGAACTTGGGTTACTGGTTTTTGAAGAAATTCCTGGGTGGCAGTACGTAGGCGATGAGGAATGGAAAGATCTTGCCGTTCAAAATGTAGAAGATATGATTATGGAAGGGTATAACCATCCTTCTATCGTTCTTTGGGGAGTAAGGATAAATGAGTCTGATAATGACTATGCGTTTTATCAGAGAACAAATGAAAAAGCACATGAGATTGATTCGACAAGACCTACCGGTGGAGTCAAATATATTGAAAATGCAGATTTCCAGGAAGACGTGTTTGTGATGAATGATTTTGATACAGGAAAATCAGACAAAAGTCATCTGGACCAAAATCTTGCAACTGGTTTGGATCATGATGTCCCGTATCTTATTTCTGAGTTTGCTGGTTTATGGCATCCTTCAAAACGTTGGGACAACTCAAGTGAGAGGGTTGAACAGGCTCTGCGCCATGCATGGGGCCATGATGAAGTAGCTCTTGATGACAGATGCTGCGGTGCTTTGGCTTGGTGTGCATTTGACTACAATACGCACTATCAGTTTGGGGCAGGAGACCGTATTTGTTATCATGGGGTTTCTGATATGTTCAGGATTCCGAAACCATGGGTAAGTGCAGTTTATGAAAGTCAGAAAGATCCTAGCAAGGAGCCCGTTCTTGTACCTGCTACGATTTGGTCTAACGGAGATAACGATAGGGGCGGATTTTTGCCTATGTATATTTTTTCCAACTGCGATTATGTGGAGGTCTTTATTAACGGACGATTTGCACGCAGGTTATATCCATATCGTAGGTGGTTTGCAGGTCTTAAACATGCTCCAATGTATATGGATAGGATTCCGAAAGGACTTTGGGATAAATGGGATTGGATGGATTCGGAATTCATCGGATATGTTGGCGGAGAGGCTGTGATCCAAAAAAAATATATTCGAAACCCAGTTCCAACTACTTTAAGTATCAAGGCAGACAACAACGTTTTAGTAGCACAAAAGACGGAAGAGCCATACGATGTTACAAGAGTAGTTTTTAGAGCATTGGATCAGTACGGAAATAGTCTTGATTATTTGATGGATTCTATTGCTATTTCTGTTGAAGGTCCTGCTGAGTTGATTGGGCCATCTATAACGACTATGCAGGGTGGGTGCATCGCTGCTTGGATAAAGACGACTGGAGAAAAAGGCACAGTTAAGGTAAGCGCAGAGACATCCCGCCTAAGGTCCGAAACAATAGAAGTGCAAGTTGAATAGCCGATATGATATATAGTTATCCATTAGGCGATAGTCAGAGAAAATAATTATGGGATATGCAATAGTAGGGATCCCCGCGTTAAGTTTTGTAATATTTCGATAAACAAATAAATGACTGTATCAGAAAAATGTATCTGACACAGTCATTTTTCAAAAGCCATATTTAATACTCGCCAAATCCATGTATTGTCCATTTTTTTGGACTGTTCAGCATATATAATAATATTAGATGAATACTGTGATTATGATTTTCGAGCCGTAGGAGAAACAATAAACTTATGCTTACATTGATTAAAGGCCGTAATGGGAGCGGGAAGACATCCTGGTGTTTAAGCGAAATCGTGAAAAGAGCTAAAGAGGGAAAAGAATCTGTTTTGCTTGTTCGCGAAAATCTTGACTATACATTTGAAGTTGAACTGGTTAGGAGACTTGAACCATCAGAAAGAAGATACTGCGAAGTAACAAATACGAAAAAACTTTGCAGAGATATTATCCGCGGACAAAAAGGCTATTCACACCATTTTCTTGATGACCCTGAAAAGATCACCATTTTGCGGAAAGCAGTTTTGAAATGTTCAGATAAGTTGTCTTTTTACAAGAAAAAAGGAAAGGATTCAACATTTTACGGAATGCTGAGTCAATTGTTCGATGAGTTAAGAAATGAGAAAGTAACTCCTGAGGATCTTCGAAAAATTGCAGAGTCATGCCGAAGCGATCTGTCCAAACAGAAGTTTATTGAGATTGCATTATTGCTTGAACAATATGAAAACGAACTTGCGGATTCTTATTTTGATAATGCAAGCGAGGTCGAATACGCGGGAGAACTCCTGACAGAAGTTGATCTGTTTAGAAACAAGGATGTTTTTATAGATGGCTTTTTTGGATTCAATGCTGTAACGAGGAAGCTGATTGCCTTGATATCTCAAAGTGCATCGAATACTTATGTGACGATAGAATGCTCTGATAGCATTAGTGATAAAGACAACGCTTTTGCTGTTACATACAAAGGGGCAGAAAGACTGAACGAAATGTATTGGGATATGTTTGGTATATATCCCAATCAGGAAGTATTTCCTGCTGATGATCACACCAAGCCATCAGGGCTTATAAATGCTGAATATTATTTTGGAACCGGCAGATTTAATTCTGAAGGTAGGGACGGTTTGTTTCTTATTAAAGGAAGCAGCATTTACGATGAAGTAGAGATGTGCGCGGATGAAATTAAACGGCTTACTAGAGAAGAATCTGTTTTGTATCGCGATATTGTCATTCTGCTTAGGGATCCCTCAAGGTATCAGGAGGCGATTTTAAGAACATTTGACAGATACGGAATTTCTTACGTATTTGACATACCTGAAACTTTGGAATATGCCCCATGTACTACTTTTCTTCTGTCTGCCTTGGAGATGACGCGTGGAGTTCGCACAGACAGCCTTTTGAGACTGCTCAAAACAGGTCTATGTGATATTTCGGAAGAAGAGGAAGCGGTTCTTGAAAGTTATGTTTTTGTTCATGGTATAGAAGGTGAGAGCTGGTTCAAACCTTTTTGTGAGAACCCGGAAGGGATGGGAGATGTTTTATCAGAAAACGTTGATCTTCTAGAAAAAACGGAATCTGCCCGAAAAAAAGTAATTCAGTGGTTAGAACCATTCATTTCTTCCTCAGGAAAAGCAGTTGGCGCTAATTTGATTAGGAATGCTTATGAACTGCTGGAAAGATGCGGTGGTCTTGTTCTAATGGAGAAAATGAGTGAGCCCGGCAGGTGTGATGCTCAGTTGTCTTTGGATATGGTTGATAGACTGTACCACTTGATTGGGAATGACCCTCTTACAAGAGATGAAGTAAGTGATCTTCTTAAAGTTATGGCAAAATCAACAAAAGCTCTGCAGATACCGGAGAAGATTGATGCTGTTGTTATAGGCGAAACAAATAGGCCATCGTTTCAGAGTCCGCAAAATGTATTTGTTATGGGGTTAAATGATGGAGTTTTTCCCAGAGATGATTTTGAGGGAGTTTTGTTTACGTTAGAAGAAAGAGACCTTTTATATGAAAATAAGTTTTATGTTACTGGCGCATTTGACGAATGTGTGGATATGGAAACATATTACCTTTATCATGCATGTTCAATAGCTACCAAAAGGCTGTATCTGTCCTATGCGGAAAAAGATCATCAAGGTAATGAGCTGTCACTTTCTGCAGAGGTAGTAGCTTTTGTTGAAAGACTCGGGTTAGATCCTCTAGAAAAGAAAAAAGAACATGGAATCGTGAATACCCTTACTGCTAAGATGCGTTTTGCGGATGCGTTGTCTCGTGATGATGGATTTCTTGTAAATGCGTTGGAGAAGAGCGTTGTTCGGACAGACTGTCTTCAATTGCGAAAGATCATGGATAGGAAATCATTAAAAATTCAGGATAAAAATCTGGCAAAAGAACTTGCAGGAGAGAACCAAAGGATTTCTTCATCAAAAATAGATGTTTTCGAGAATTGCAGATTCCGCTTTTTTGCGAGGTATCTGATGAATCTGCAACCGTTACGCAAAGCAGAGCTTTCTCCTCTTGAGGCTGGGAATTATGTCCATGATGTAATGGAGCATATGATGAAGGAACTGAATGGGGATCTGCTCAGCGTAGATGAGAACGTTCTCAAATTTGTGTGTTCCAGATTGTCGGATGAATATATGGATAACCTTGTGCCTGCTCAGAACAGAACCAAAAGGATGCAAGCTATATGCGACCAGATTAAATCCGCAACGTCACGACTTGCTATTCGGCTCAGAAAAGAGCAGGAGCAGAGTGAGTTTAGACCTGTTGACTTTGAATTGTCGATTGGAAACAACGGAGCGATAAGTGGTACAAGATACGAACTGGAAGATGGAAGTACAGCTGTAGTCGAGGGAAAAATCGACCGTGTCGACCTTTATAAAACCGATGAAGCTGGATTTGTGAGGGTGGTTGACTACAAAACCGGGGAGAAAAAATTCAACCTGTCTGATGTTTGGCAAGGCTTAAATATACAGATGCTTGTTTACTTGTTTGCTCTCAAAAATCATGGCAAGGAACGCTATGGTAATGGACTTCAGGTTGCGGGGGTGCTGTATATGCCGAGCGATCCCTCTCCTCAAACTGGAGAAGAAAAAGCTGCTGAAATGTATACAATGAACGGGCTGTTGCTGGATGATCCGAAGATACTGCAGGCTATGGAAGCAAATGGTCAAGGAGTATTTATCCCGACAAAGATAGAGAAAAATGGAAACTGGAAAAAGGCCAGCCTTAGTTCTCTTGAAGAGTTCGGCAAACTGGAAAAACACATAGATGAATTGATAGTATCTATGGCACTAGCAATACGTGATGGAGATCTTGAGGCTGTTCCAGCAAGAAAGGGAACAGAACATGATGCATGTAAATATTGTGAGTATAAAGGGCTTTGCGATTATGAGCGAGTAGAACAAATCAGGAAGATCGAGAAGTTAGATAAAGAGAAGATCTTCGGTGAGGAAAGCTGAGGGAAAGATGGACGTGAATTATACTCAGGAACAGAGATCAGCTATATACAGTAGGGGTGGTTCGATTCTCGTCGGTGCGGCTGCAGGAAGCGGAAAGACAACAGTTCTTTCCGAGCGCATCGTCAGCATGCTTGCAGACCAGAGCACACAGCTCGACGCTTCCCGAATATTGGTGCTTACTTTTTCGAAAGCTGCAGCATCTGATATGAAGCAGAAGATAAAGAAAAAGCTAAATGAAGCAGTTATAAAAGAGCCAGGGAATCTTCATTTAAGAAAACAACAGAAATTATTGAAGAGAGCACGGATAAGTACGATACATTCTTTCTGTGCACAAATATTAAGAGAATACTTTTCAACTTTAGGTATTGCTCCTGATTTTTCTATTGCTGAGGATGGATTCACAGAGTCTATCAAACAGAGAGCATTGGAAAAAGCTATGGAACAGAGTTATGAACTGTTTCCAGAACGCATGAAAGAGTTAGTAAATAATTTCGGAAGAGCCAGAAGCGACCGCGAGGCATCAGAGGCCATCTTAAATTTATATGAATTCGAGCAAACACTTGCATGGCCTGACAGATGGGAAAGCATGGTCCTTAATGAAATTGAATCCAGCATAGCTGTACAGGATACTGGATGGGGGAAAGAAGCAAAAAAGCAAGCGCTAGAGTTAATGGGAGAAGCTCTCAGGATAAGTGAGAGTAATCTGAAAATTGCATCTGAAACAGTACCGGACGCAGGCAGTTATTTAGAAAAACTCCAAAACGAGATCGAATATATAAAACGATTGATAAGAGCTTTAGATTCTTGGAATTATAATCTTATAATTTCTATTTTGAGTGAAAAAAGGGAAACTGTTAGAACACCTGCCAAAATGGAGAGTGAGATAAAAGAGCTGATCAAAGTCAGAAGAGGGCATATCAGCAAGATGATCAAGAAAATAAGCAGTCAGTCGATCTTTTCATTTACAAGTGATAAGGCAGAGGAGCTTCAAGAAAAACAATATCCCTTAGTAAAGACTCTGTTTGAGGCTAAAAAATTATATTCTGAAGCTCTGATGGGTCTCAAAGATGAGCGCAATTTTTTTGAGTACAATGACCTTGAATCTTATACTTTGCGTCTTTTGTATGATGATAACGGAAGCAGGAGCGAAGTCGCTGAGGCCATTTCCTCATGTTACGATCAGATTTTTGTTGATGAATTTCAAGACACGAACGAACGGCAGAAAGCTATCTTTGATGCAATCTCAAAAGACGGAAACAATCTGTTTTACGTTGGTGACGTAAAGCAGAGCATTTATAGTTTCAGAAGAGCAGACCCCAGTATTTTTATGAGGGTCAGGGATGAATACGAAACAAGTAAAGATCAATTTCCACAATACATTTCTTTGCAGCACAATTTCCGAAGCTCTAAGCAGGTTGTTGATGGTGTAAACAATATTTTTGATCCTTTGATGACCAAGAAATTCGGCGGGGTAGATTATGTCAAAGGTGATCGCTTAAAAAAGGAGGAAAATGCAGAGTCAATTGAATATTGTGATCAAATTGGCATGGATTTTTCTCTAATTTTAGGGGACGGTGACGATGAGGCTAAGTATATAGCGAGTAAGATAAATCAGATGCTGACTCAGCAATATCTGATCATGGATGATGAAATAAAAAAGTTTCGTCCTTGCAGACCTGAGGATTTCTGTATTTTACTCAGAACGTCAAAAAACAATTATGAGCGTTTCCAAAAAGCTTTGGAAAAAATGAACATACCGTGTATTGCTCCTGGGAATGATAATTTTTTCGAATCTTCAGAGATCCGGACGATCATATCGCTTCTTAAAGTGGTGGATAATCCCAGACGAGACGTTGATGTCGCTGCTATCCTTTTATCGCCAATAGGTGGCTATGATGTAGATGAGCTTGTAAAACTGCGTCTAATAGATAGAAAAAAGAAATTGTGGCAGCTTCTTCTTGAACGCCATTCCAGTAAGGATACAGTTTTTGTTGATTTTATCCGTGGTTTGCGTCAAAAAGCCACAAGGCTTTCTGTAGAAGAATTTGTCGGAGCTGCGATTACAGATTCGAACGCAGAGGTGCTTCTTACAGCACCTCCTGAGTCGCAACGCAGGAAAGAGCGGTTGTTTGCTCTCATAGATTATGCATCTACATTTATGAGTTATGGCGGAAGAGATCTTAGAGACTTCCTTCGATTTTGTGATGCAGCCTCTGAACATGAAAGAGGCCCCATTATGGGCAGAGGTGATGCATATGGAGTTACGATCACTACTGTTCACAAAGCAAAAGGATTGGAGTGGCCAATTGTATTTATAGCTGATGTAGGCCATAGATTTAATCTTTCAGATTCATTCTCCTCTGGAGTTCTGTATGATTCTGCATGCGGGGTAGGAATGAAATTGCGTATGGAGAATGAGCAAGGAACGTATAACGAGACAAGTCCCTCATACCGTACTATCTCACAGAAAAAGACTATTGAATCCAAAGCAGAAGAGATGAGAATACTTTATGTTGCACTTACTCGAGCTAAGCAGAAAGATTTTATTACTGCAACTGTTTCAGACGATAAAGATGATCCGGGTTTTATTATCCTAAATAAAAGAAGAGATGATCTCATAGAAGGTGAAATCCTTCCCGGGATAGCATCGTCTTCAATGAATTGGCTTTCTTGGATCCTAATGAGTTTCTGCAGCAATGGTTTTTGTGGTCCCGATAAAGATAATGAAACGGAAGTAAAAGGCAGCATGTCTCTCTCTTTTGTTAATCAAACAGTAGAGGATGAGGAGGTAATAGTAGAGGAAACGGAGTATGACACTACGGAAACAATTGAGGCAATCAATGACCGTATTTGGGCTTCTTATCCTTATTCAGAAGCGACTGCTCTTCCTACTAAAATAACCGTAACACAAATGGTTCACGGTCCTACTTTTAGAAAGGTTGTTCTAAGCAGACCTTCATTTGTCCGAGGAGGTCATTTGACTGCTGCAGAACAAGGAACTGCAGTACACCGATTTATGGAAGTGTGTGATCTTAAAGCTGCTGCGAATGATCCGGAAAAAGAAATAGAGCGCTTGAAAAACAACAACTTTTTGGACATCGATGAAGCTGATAGTATCTCTGTTTCAGCGATCTAAACTTTTTTTAACAGCGAGCTTGGTAAGAAAGTTATTGAATCTGAAAACATATTAAGAGAATATGCTTTCTTGGATACTATTACTGCAGAAGAATATAAGGAAGGCCTGTGGAACAGCCGGGATGAAAAAATCCTTATTCAGGGAGTTGCTGACTGTGTTCTTGTAGGGCAGAAAAGTGGGGTGTTGATTGATTTCAAAACTGATCGTTTGAAGGAAGCAACAGATTACATCACAAGATACAGCAAACAGTTATATTACTATAGAAACAGTTTAGAAAAGATATTAGGCATTCCCATCTCTGAATGCTATCTCTGGAGTTTTTATCTTGGGAAAGCAATACCTGTAGTTTTTGGTCAGTGAGTCTACACGTTCTAAAGTTGATTATTCTCCTTATTTAATGTAATATTAATGGGTTGAAATACTCTTATGAGTAACAAAAAATGTGAGAGGATAGAGCTTTATGGCTGAAGAGAAAACAACGTTTCATAGGGATGAACCGCTGCATGAATTAAAAAATAGTACAGAAAAGCCTGCAGAGGGAAAAACTAAAACAAAAGCTAAGAAGAAAAATAGCAAGAATTGGGTAGGATATCTGGTCTTTTTCTTAGGTTTGGCATGTGTTACTGCAGCTGTATTATTATCAGGAGTCCTTAATAGTTTCTTCGAACAACCGGAAGAATACTATACATATGATGTAAATAACAGTGAAACATTAATGAGATATTTGACTCACAGCTCACTAAAAGCTGGAGACACTTTAAACGCTACTTCACCTATTACCATTGATGTAGAAAAAGAGTTTAATGGATTCGTAGAACTTCCTTTGGTGAACTGGGCTGGTTCTGCTGTTACATTTGAGAATGGAACAGTAATACTTCTTGGCGGCAACAATAAAGAAGCGGATATGTCAACTGTGACATTCCGCGGGACAGAAGTATATATTGATGCTCCTACTACCGCTCTTACTTGGACAAATGTTAGTGATGACAGCAAAGTGAATGTTGCATCATTGAACGGTGCGGAGCACTTAAGAGAGCTCAAATTAGTTGCTCCGGGTTCTCTTCTTGAGACAACTGTGACATTACACAATGTAGGTACAGGTGCTATATCCGGAGTTCCGGTTAAGCTTTCTAGTCCAAACTATATTTTTGTAGACGGAGACACATTGACAATTGATCTTGAGGCTGGTGCATCTACAACAGTCAATGTAAACGTAATAGCTGCTCAAGCAGGACGTGCAAAAATTACAGGTGTTGCATATGACAGCGCGGGAAATCAGATAGTTGCTGCAGAAAGCGATATGCTTTCTATTGCTGGACCTGGCTATTATGCTGGCGATCCTCATGCAAATACTGAATTAAGCGGTCATGGTAAGAGAGGTACTTTCTCAGAGCTGGTCGCACAATCTTATAAGAGCGGTTTCAGCTGGCTGGGATATTGCGAGGTCGAAGTAGATCCGGAAGAGTTTACAGAAGGACAGATTGACAGTATTACAAGTTCTCATGGTGACTTTATAGTAATTCCTGCTGTTGAAACTGGATCAGAACTCAAAGCACATCACCTGGTGGCATTTAATACAGATGCACACCCGCTGTCAGAATACGGTAAGTGGATCGACGACCATGGATATTGGGTCATGCAGGACGCTGTTGATGAGTTCATTGCAGACGGGGGCATCGTCGTTTTGCCTCACTTCTTCGGTGAGTATAATCTAACCGAATCGATTGCGATGTTCAGATCACTCAGAGATGAAACAGCTATGGAATTGTTCTACAACAATCTGGAGATTGATTCCATGAACTATAAAGTAACCTTGAATGTATGGAACAACATCAATGTTCGAGGACAGCAAAAACTATATGCATTAGGATCCTCCTGGTATATAGATCCGGAGACGATAGGTGATAGATATACCAAAGGGTTTATGACCTCTTTAACTGAACAAGCCTTTTATGATATGCTTCTCAGCGGCAATTACTTTGTGACAAATGGACCCGAAGTATACTTTACACTTGGAAGCAGCCAAATGGGCGGTGATTTCAATGTTGCTGTTGGGGATAAGGCACTTTGCAAGATTGCAGTTTCAGATGATGTCCCGATTGAAACCGTGACAGTTTACCGCTACATCATTACGGGGGCTATGGATAATGAGATAAAGGATGAAGTGTTCTCCATTGATCTAAAGGGCCAGCATGTCACAAGTTATCAGGAGTCCGTCCTTTTGGATATGAATGCAGATGAAGATTGTTTCTATCGCGTAGAAGTAGTGACTGAGAAATCTAATAGGGGGACAGATAGAGGTTTGGCATTCAGCAACCCAATCTGGACTTATACGAGTGATAAAACCGGCGATGCCATGTTCACAGAGATTACTCCGGCAGATGATGTTGAACTGAAGATATCCGATAATGGAACATATTATGTGATTGGAAAGAAGCTAAATGGTTCTTCAATCAATGTAACAGCGGATGATTCGTCTATGGTTCTTTTGGATTATCACAAAGTAACTGGTAATAATTTTGCTAGTTATTACACGGTAAGAATCATTGCTGAAGATGGAACGATTCATACAGAAAAGATATACGCTATAGATACTTATAAGAAGAAATAAGACAAAAAGGACTATTTCAACTTCATGTTGAAGTAGTCCTTTTTATATTGGCAATTAATACATATATTGAAATCCACTGATACTTTCCGGAAAAGATAGAAGCTACTTCTGATTAGATATACAATAAAAGAAAAGATAAAAGGAGGAAAGAAAATGAGTGAATTCAGAAAAGTGATCAACAAACCAGGTGAGGTGATTGATTTTGAAACTGTTTTCGAAGAGAATCCTTACCTAAGGACAGGTGTCCCGGAGAAAATGGGAACAGTTGAAAGGTATGACTATTCTACATCCGTATATGAGAATGGCATTACCTATAACAAGACGGCATATGTGTATCTGCCGTACTGCTATGACAAGGATGACAAAGACAGAAAATACAATGTCCTTTACTTCCAGCATGGCAACACCTGCGAACCAGCGATGTTTGCGATTGGCGGAAACAAATTCATGTTCGATATGCTGTTCGATTCAGGGGAGTTGGATCCCTGCATCATCGTATTTATCACATATTACATGGATCCTATGCGCGATGCAGATGTTCGTATTCAAACTGGCGGAGCGGAAGCTGGAGACGGACGCACCCCAGGTATCCCACCGCTTTATTTCAAAGAGATCGTAAAGGATATCATTCCAGTCGTGGAGATGAAATACAACACCTATCTGACAGATCCTTCCGATGAAGGCCTTAAAGCGACAAGAGATCATCGTGCTTTCTCTGGCTACTCCAGAGGAGGATCATGGACATGGAGAATGTTCCATCATTGTTTCGAATATTTCAGATGGTTCTGCCCAACAAGCAGTCCGATTCGTGGAGATAAGCCTCTGCCTATGCCTCATGGAAGTGCTCCTGTACCTACTTTTACTGAAGAAGAGTTGATTGAGTATATGACTGCTCCAATAAAAGAACATCCAGAGCTTCCGTTCTTTATATATGCAGGAAGCGGCGGCAAGACAGATGGATTGGGAATGAGAGAACAGGTAAGGGCTTTGACGAGACAGGAGTGTTTCTCCTATGGTAGTGATCCTGCCAAAAACAATATTCTTTACACATTGTCTGATTATTATCATACTGATTATCTTATCCCATACTATTTCTGGAATTATCTTAAGATTCTGTTTAAGATTTAATGGCCGCTTGTAACGAACTAATTGACAAAGAGAAATAAAGTAGTAATAAAGTGGATACCAATCGGTATCCACTTTAACGTTGGTGTATGTCAAAATCTTCTTGACATCGATAAAATGCCAGTACTATAATAGTCAGGCTGACAGGTAATATGCGTCGTTAGCTCAGCTGGATAGAGCGTCTGGCTACGGACCAGAAGGTCAGGGATTCGAATTCTCTACGGCGCACCAACCGGAACCTAAGGGTTCCGGTTTTTTTATATTCAGTTATTGACGTAACAGTATACATAACTGCCAATTATATGGTAAAAATCACGATTCTTGTTATAGAGGATAAAGCAATCTTGTATAGGCTTTTACAAAGGAAGATAATAAAAATGATAAGAATCATTTTGTATTAATACTAAAAAGGAATAAGGAGACCGAGATGAACAGAAGATTCTATTGCGATGACAGCACTACTGTACAGATCAATTCCGGAAAAGTCCGTGGATGCTTCCTGAATGATCACTATTATTTCAGAGGCATTCCTTATGCCGAAGCAGAGCGCTATGAGATGCCAAAGCCTATCACCCCATGGGAAGGCGTATTGGACGCCGTAACATATGGACCCGTTGCTCCAACTATCAATAAACCTACGGTACGAGGCAGAAAATGTATAGACCAGCAGCCTTTGTTCGGATACAGGTTCTGGCCTGAGGATGAGAAATGCCAATATATCAACGTCTGGACCAAAAGACTGGATCCTGGTGCAAAGAGACCTGTAATGGTATGGATTCATGGCGGTGGATTCTCATCTGGGTCTTCTGTAGAACAGATGAGCTATGACGGAGCCAACCTCTGCCGTGACGGAGACCTAGTAGTAGTTTCCATGAACCACAGGCTTAACATTCTTGGCTATATGGATTTCTCGGATTTCGGTGAGAAGTTCCATAACTCTGGCAATACAGGTATGGCGGACTTGGTAGAAGCCTTGAAGTGGGTAAGGGATAACATCGAGATCTTCGGCGGGGATCCTAACAATATCACACTGTTCGGTCAGTCTGGCGGCGGAGGAAAGATTCGTACACTTACTCAAATCCCTGCAGCGAATGGCTTGTATAACAGAGTAATCTATCAGAGTGGCCTTATGAACCTGCCTCTAGAAGTGGAGGGCAACGAGTTCAGCCGCAAGGTAGCTGCTGCTATGGTGGAGAAAGCAGGATATACAAAGGAGACCTTCGATGATTTCCGCAAGATCCCCTTTGAGGATTTGAGAAAGCTTTATTTTGAAGTTATGAAGGATATGAGAGCCTCCGGCGTGGCTTATCCTGGCCTTGACGCTATTGGACCGGTACGCAACGACTATTATCTCGGCAATCCTAACGAGGTGGGTGTCTCAGAGTTTGGAAAGACAGTACCTGTATTGTGCGGAACAGTCCTTTGTGAAGTAAACCTTATGTGTCCTGAATTTAAGCCATATTGCGAAGTCACTGACGAAGAGCGCAGCGCCTTGCTTAAGGATCTGTATGGCGATCATAAGGACGAGATGATCGAGCTCTTCAAAGAGGTTTATCCTGGAAGGGACTTGTTGGATCTGTATTACCTCGACTGGGTCATCCGTCAAGGGGCATATGATTATCTTGATCGCAAGGCTGAGTTTGATGCACCTCTTTACAACTACATGATTACATATCAGCTGGATTACATGGGTGGCACATCAGCTTATCACGGACTCTGCCTGCCTCTGGTATTTGGCAATACGGAATATGTTGATGCCTGCAATGAGCCCGGCCTTGTAAAGCTGAGTCAACAGATGCATCAGGCATGGATGAACTTTGCTACCAATGGCGATCCCAATGGCGGAGATGTTCCTGAGTGGAAACCTTTCACCAAAGAGAATGGTGGCACTATGATGTTCGATCGTACTTGTGAGATGCGATATAATCATGACCGTGAACTGCTGAAAAAGTTTGAAGAGTACACTGATCTTGTACCAAGTTTCATGAGGATAAAGCGCCGTTAAGCTTATTCCGATTTATGATGGTTATTACCATGTGACAAACAGCCAGCCTATTTAGGCTGGCTGTTTCCAATTGTCAACTAGTTTTGCAAAAGAGGTTTATGAAACTCGTGCTGTAATGTATAATGGGAAAAAACATATATGTTGGATGAAAAGGGAATATCTATGGATGAGAGAGAAAGATTAAAGAAAGCGTATCGTATGTCGCTGATTGCAGGTATATGCTGCATCAGTGTCAACCTGACGATGCTAACCAGCCTAATTCGCTCTGAGCTGATGGAGCAGAATGGCTGGTCATATATGAGGATGACTATTCCGTTCTCGGTCGGCACTGTTACAGGCGTTATTTTCAGTTTATTCACCGGACAGATAGGTGACAGCAAGAACTGCGGAAAACTGGCAATGGGTGGAGCAGTCCTTTACGCGCTCGGAGTGGTGATCCTGGCAAAGTTCGGCTGGTCTATGGCTGCTCTTATACTGGCTATAGCCGTGCTGTGGAAACTTGGCCCGTCTCCCGCTCAAGGGGGATTGACTGTAGCAGCGTCCAAATGGTATCCAAGAAGACTTGCGACCAAAGGAACAGCCTATTCAACACTTGGAATGAGCCTATCGGTTTTAATTCTTACTCCGTTATATCACCTATTTACAGAGAAAATGGGGTACAGCAACGGATTGCTGACTCTTGGACTGATTCTATCTGTGATTTACTTTATTGCGGCTTCCCGCTTTGAGGCTCCGGATATTCAGAATGAGTCCAACGACAGCGAAGAAGATGGTGACACTGTCCGATCAGCTTATGATAATTATAATGTTAAGCAGAGCCTTTTCACCCCACAATTCTGGGTGCTGGCACTGGCAAGTTTCATACTAAACTGCGGTCACTCAGTTATCCTCGGTGAGCTCAACGAGATAGTAAAGCACTGTTCAGGAGCTGAGATAGAAGGCTGGGTATTCCTGTGCCTCGGCGCTATTGGGGGAACTGGCGGACGTATATTGCTTAGCCATATTGGAGATAGGGTAGGAACATTCACCGCCTGGGCGACTGCATTTGCCACATATGGTCTATTTATCATTTTATTTCCGCATATTGGAAACGCTTATATCATGCTTGGACTTTATCTATTGCTTGATGCCAGTGTAAATGTATGCATCGTTTCTTCCATAGCTGGACCGGGATATGTTTTCGGACGTAAACATATGGGCAGCATAAGCGGTACAATGTCGATCGTATCAGCTGCTTCTGGAATAGTCGGACCTACTATATTTGCCTATTTTGCTGACCGCGGAAACTTTACCACACCACTTTTGATAATCGGTTGTATGGAGTTGGTTGGTTCCGCACTCATCTGGTACATCAACAGCTGGTATAGGAGAAAGACAGCAAAACAGCCAGCTATAGTGTGATGGCATATAAGCGTTTTTTCAACATGAATCATTCGTACAAAAACTAAGAGAAAGACACTTTTATATGAAGGAAAGCATTGGACTCTGATGAGCCTGATGCTTTTTACGTATATAAAAAGTTAAATGTGACGGCTTATTCCAAAAAGAGTCTCTATAGTGTAGAATTAAATACAATAATAGGGTTTACCCTGATATATGAAGGAGATATATATGGCCAGCAGATATGAAACTGATTTTAGCAAGATGGGAATGGCGACACGAGCGATTAAGCTGGGGGATGGTCCTGACCCTGTTACACGTGCATTAAATACTCCAATTTATGAAACATCTACTTTTGCTTATGAGACCGCCGAGCAGTATGATGAAATGCTTGCCCGCGGTGCTGAGTGGGAGCCGGATCTTTATATTTACAGCCGTACGACAAACCCAACTACCGCGGTTTTGGAAGACAAAGTAAAATCTTTAGAAGGTGCTGAGGATGCTGTAATTACTGCTTGTGGGATGGCAGCGATCAGTAACGCTCTGCTAGCAAATCTGAATGCAGGTGATCATGTTATCTGTTCAGATGATACTTTTATGTGCACATCAAGTATGTTCGCTGATATTTTGCCTCATCTTGGAATAGAGACAGATCGTGTGGAGATCCTTGATGAGTCCAATATTGAGAAGGCAATAAAACCAAACACAAAAGTTATTTATCTTGAAGCGCTTTCTAATCCGCAGCTGAAACTTGCTAATCTACCGAAGATAGCAGAAATAGCACATGCACATGGATGCAAATTTATAGTAGATAATACTTTCTTATCACCTGTTGTTATGCGCCCATTGGAATGGGGAGCAGACATTGTTGTACATTCTGGAACAAAGTATTATGTTGGACACGGTGACTCTCTGTGCGGTGTTGTTGCTGGAAGCAGAGAGGATATGAACAGGGTTCGCTATATTTATGATAACCTCGGTTCACATATCAGTCCGTTCAGTGCATGGCTGACATTAAGAAGTGTCAAAACACTGCCGCTTCGTGTGGAGCGTCAGTGCCAGAATGCAATGACACTTGCAAAATGGTTTGAGACTCGTCCGGAAGTGGACTTTGTTACTTATCCTGGTCTTGAAAGCCATGCTCAGCATGAAATTGCTTCCAAATTATTCACTCCTGGTCTTTATGGCGGAATGCTTTGTATCCATCTAAAGGGAGGATATGAGGAAATGTGCAAATTTGCTGATGCAACAAGAATTCCTCCTGTGGCAACAAGTTTGGGTGATGTTGCAACGCTGATGTTCCCCAAAACTGCCTATGACAATCTCATTCGTTTCTCCATTGGCTGTGAAGATGTTAAGGACCTGATTGCCGATTTCGAACAAGCTTTTGAAGCTCTAAAATGATGCTTTTTTATCTATAAGTATTTATGTCACTTTTTAAATAACTGACCCGATATGATGTTGATCATATCGGGTTTTGTTTTTTTACGTTATAAAGATTACATGACGAGTATATTTGTAATAAAATATGTGAAATTGCACATAAAAGACAAGCGCTGTTTGTGCAAATTCGTGGCATTCGTGAATTGAACTACTTGCTTTAGCGATTTAAAATATTGATAATTTATAGTTAAACACATTATTTAACTATATGTTTTGTGCATTACATCTATTTTTGATGATTAGAATAGCGGCATAAATGATATCTTATTCATCTTGAGGTGTAATGATAAACCCTAATAAGGAGGAACTATACATGAAGAAACTAGTTGCATTGTTGCTGGTTTTGTTGCTCCTGTTTGGACTGACAAGCTGCGGAAAGCAGGAGGAAGAAGGACAGCAGGGCGGAGAAGTTGCTGAAGATACTATAATCTTCCAGAACGAAAATGTAAGAAAAGCTATAAGCTTAGCTATTGACAGAGCGTCTGTAGCAAAATCCCTGAATGACGGATCAGTAGCTGCAGAAGGCATTATTCCTTTCAAACTTGCTTCTAACCCTGTAACTGGCGCTGACTTCCGTGAGGACCAGGGATCAGTTGTGGAATATGATGCCGACAAAGCCAAAGAGTACTTTGAAAAAGCATGTGAAGAGTTAGGAACAAAGAAACTCGTCATCAATTTGCTTTATGGTACCAATGAGGGAGACTCTGTAATTAAGGCAGCTGAACAGATTGCTTATTATCTTGAAGAGGCCGGATTTGAAGTGAATCTGGTTTCTAAGCAGAAAAAAGAGAGGCTTCAGCTTATGGATGAAGGCAGCTATGACGTTGCTCTTACACGTTGGGGCCCTGACTATGGTGATCCTCAGACTTATATGGATCTTTATGTCAGCTATAACCATTCAAACAACTCCGGACGATACGATTCAGCTACCTATGATAAGCTCGTCCAGGATGCTGAAGCAACAACAGATCCATCAGAAAGATGGGAGCTCTTTAAACAGGCAGAAAAAGTTCTGGTACAAGATGACTTTGGTATTGTTCCTGTATTCCAGGCTGGCGGTGCTATGATCATCAGACCGACTATTTCCGGAATTCAGTTCCACTCAGCAGCAGTTGATAACTATCGTCATATCGTTGGCAAAGATGAAGTTACATTGATTACAAATACTGATATTGTTTATCTTGACTATCAGTATGCTACAGATGGTACTTCATTCATTGCAGAAACAATGTTTACTTCCGGCTTGACAGAGCTTGATGAGGATGGCAACTGGCAGTTGGATCTTGCTGAGAGTTATGAGATGAGTGATGACGGAACAGAATATACATTTAAGATCAGAGACGATGCGAACTGGGTGGATGTAAACGGCAATGTAGTTGCACCTGTTACAGCTCAGGACTTCGTTGATGGATGGGATAGACTGATCTCCGAAGAGCTCGCTTCCGACTATTCATGGTGGATGTCTGATGTTCTTCTTGCCAAAGAGTGGACTGCTGTTGATGAGAAGACTCTGCAGGTCAAGCTTGAGAAGCCAAATGGAATCTTCATGAGCTGCCTTGCATTCCCGAGTGCTTTCCCGATCAACAAAGCATTCATTGATGAGAAGGGTGACCAGTACGCTACTACAGCAGATACAATCCTCTCATGCGGACCATACATCCTTGATTCCTGGACTCCTGGATATTCATATGAATTAGTACGTAACGATAAGTATTATTTCAATGATAAATATGATGCAGAGGGAGCCGCCAAGAAAGTTGTTTTCCGTGTTCTTGAGGATACCCAGACTGCGCTTATGGAGTATGAAGCAGGCAATATAGATACAGTTATTCTCTCTGGTGAGCAGGTTACTGCGAACAAAGATGTTGAGGGCTTTGTAAACCGTCTGCAGGGTTACTTATTCTATCTGTCAATCAATATCAATCACTACGAATAATATGCAAGAATAATTAACCTGAACCAGAGCGGTCGGATAGGATCGCTCTGGTTCTGTGGATATTATGAGAAGGAGGCTCATGTGAAAAAGTACGTATTTAAAAGAGTACTTATCTCATTGGCAACATTGTTTGTGATTTTGCTTGTGCTTTTTATCCTTATGGATCTTATGCCTGGCACACCTTTTAACGATGAGAAATTAACGCAAGCTCAGAAAGATTTGCTGTTCGCAAAATATGGTCTTGATAAACCATTGCTGACACGTTTTTTCCTGTATTGCAAGAATATGCTTAAAGGTGATCTTGGTGTTTCATATGCAATCAACAAGAACTTTGCAGTCAGCTCGATGATTAAAGACCGGCTTGGTATTTCTATTGCTGTCGGTGCAATGGCGATGCTGCTTGGTACGGTTTTTGGCCTGATTCTTGGCATCCTTGCAGCGTTAAATCATAACTCATGGATTGACAACTTGTGCTCAGCGATTTCTGTACTTGGGGTAAGTATTCCTTCTTACGTCTGTGCTTTGCTGCTGTGTTACTTTATAGCTTATAAGCTTAACTGGCTGCCAATACTCTATAATGTTGAACAGCCATTTATCTCCTTGATATTGCCAGCTGTAGCACTAAGTGTCTCACCTACTGCTAATATTGCCCGTTTTACACGCAGTGAGATGATCGATGTTATGAATTCGGATTACATACTGCTTGTTGAGTCTAAAGGTGTTCGTAACTGGAAGATGATCATCAGCCATGTAATGAGAAATACATTGATACCCGTCATTACAGTTATGGGACCGATTCTAGTCAACCTGCTCACAGGATCTAGTGTTATAGAGAAAATATTTGGTATTCCTGGTATCGGCCGTCTGATGATTACTGCTATTCAGGAAAATGACTATAATGTCACGATAGCCTGTGCATTTGTTTATTGTGTAATGTACATTGTTGTTATGCTGTTTGTTGATATCCTTTATGGTGTCATCGATCCGCGTATCCGTATTGCAAAGGAGGATGACTGATATGGCTAATAGCGATCATGAATTTCATGTTGATGATTTCGAGTTCGCATATAGCGAAGGTGAAAGACTAATAGATCGTAACTATAGTTCTACTTCCTATGCTAAAGATGTATGGAACAACTTTAAAAAGAATAAGGGAGCACTGATCGGTATTGTCATCATCACTTTAATTACATTAATGGCTATTATAGGGCCGGGAATGAATGACTATACGTATAAGCAGATCCATGGCGGTCAGGAGTGTCTAGTTCCAAGGATTCCGGGAATAGAAAAACTGGGTATCTTTGATGGCTATCATAATGGGAAAAACCAATATCATGAGCAGGAAGCCGATGATGTATACTATTGGTTTGGTTCAGACACTCAGGGAAGAGATATCTGGACAAGAGTCTGGTCCGGCACACGTGTATCCCTGATCATTGCATTGGCTGCTGTTGTAATCGATATCGTCATAGGAATGGTATATGGACTTATATCCGGCTTCTTTGGCGGGATGATAGACAGTGTCATGCAGAGATTTGCAGAGATTATAAACGGTATTCCTACTCTTGTTATCGTTACTCTGCTTGGAATGGTGCTTCCTGCCGGAATTACATCAATAATCTTCGCTCTTATGCTTACAGGCTGGATCGGAATGGAAAGAATAGCCCGTGCCCAGATATTGAAAGTAAAAGAGCAGGAATTTGTTCTTGCTTCAAGGACACTTGGAGCGAGCAAGTTTAGGCTTATCTTTTCAGAAATCCTGCCCAATATTCTCGGACAGGTAATCGTCACGAGTATGTTTTCAATACCGAATGCCATTTTCTTAGAGGCTTATCTTTCTTTCCTAGGACTGGGTGTGCCTGCGCCTATGGCTTCTCTCGGCTCATTGGTCTCGGACGGTTATAAATCGATGACAACATTTCCCCATATTCTTATAATTCCTGTCGTGGTGATGGCGGTTCTGATGTTGTGCTTTAATCTTTTTGCTGACGGTTTAAGGGATGCCTTTGACCCGAATATGTTGAACAAGTAAGGGGGAGGCACGATGGAAACAAAATCCGTAAAAAGAAATAAGAGTGACAGGGTATTATATATCCGAGATCTCAACATATCATTTAAGACTGCTTATGGTACTGTTCGGGCAATCAGAGGAGTTCGTCTGGACCTCTTTAAAGGAGAAACTATAGCTATTGTCGGTGAATCTGGTTCGGGAAAATCCGTTACTGTAAAAACAATCATGGGAATTCTGGATTCAAATGGCGTAATTGATTCCGGACAGATCATTTATCGTTATAAAGATGATAACGGTGAAGAACAGGAAGTGGATCTGGTCCAGATGTCTCAAAAGGATATCAGATATAAGTTTTGCGGGAAACATATCGCAATGGTTTTCCAGGATCCTATGACATCACTGGATCCTACTATGACTGTTGGTAAGCAGATCATGGAACCGATGCGTGAGCATTATCATATTTCACGCGCTGAAGCTAAAAAACGCGCCATGGAATTGATCGAAGAGGTTGGTATAGACAACCCTGACAAGAGATTTAAACAGTATCCTCATGAGCTTTCCGGAGGAATGAGACAAAGAATAGTTATTGCTATAGCTCTTGCATGTGACCCTGATATCTTGATTTGCGATGAACCAACGACTGCTTTGGATGTTACTATTCAGGCAAAGATTTTGGAATTGATAAAGGATCTTCAGGAAAAGAAGGGAATTTCTGTAATCTATATCACACATGACCTAGGAGTAGTTGCGAAAGTTGCAGATTATGTAGCAGTGATGTATGCAGGAAGGATAGTAGAAAAAGGAAAAATCAACGAGGTGTTCTATGATCCGCGTCATCCCTATACATGGGGACTTTTGAGTTCTATGCCTGATATCGACACAGATTCCAGACGACTTTTTGCTATTCCTGGTTCACCGCCAAACCTGATGGAAAGGGTTGAAGGAGATGCTTTTGCTCCCCGAAATCCATTTGCTCTGAAGATAGATTATCATGAAGAGCCACCGATGTATGATGTTGGTGGACAGCACCGTGTTGCATCATGGCTTTGTGACCCAAGAGCACCTAAAGTCGATGTTCCTGAAGAACTGCAGGTACGTATAGAAAAGATGAAGAAGGAGGCTGAAATCTATGAATGATAAAAAAGAACCTTTGCTTCATGTAGAGAATCTGAAACAACATTTCAAGATCAGCCGCAAATTCACCACCAAGGCAGTTGATGGTATCAGCTTTGATATCTATCAGGGAGAGACCTATGGGCTCGTTGGAGAATCTGGTTCTGGAAAGTCTACAACAGGACGTTCAATAATAAGACTGTACGAACCAACTGACGGTAAGATTATCTTTGATGGCAAAGATATCTCAGGGAAGCTTTCCAAGGCGGATGAAAATTACTTGAGAACCAACATGCAGATGATCTTTCAGGATCCTATGGCTTGTCTTAACCCAAGAAAAAAGATCTCGCAGATTATAGCAGAAGGCTTGGAGATACATCATATTTGTAAAACCAAAGCGGAGATTGACGAGCGAGTTAATGACGTTCTTGATAAGGTCGGCCTTTCTAGTGAGCAAGGTACTCGTTTTCCACACCAGTTTTCAGGCGGGCAGAGACAGCGTGTAGGTATAGCCAGAGCGCTGGTGATGAATCCGAAGCTGGTCATTGCTGATGAATGTATATCTGCTCTTGATGTATCGATTCAGGCTCAGGTCGTCAACCTTATGAAAGATATTCAGGATGAGATGGGAACGACATATCTGTTTATCGCTCACGACCTTTCGATGGTGAAGTATATATCCAACCGTATAGGTGTAATGCATCTGGGACATATCGTAGAAACCGGAACGACAGATGAGATATTTGAAAATCCTATTCATCCGTATACTAAGTCATTGCTGTCTGCTATTCCTCATCCTAATCCAATAGTTGAGAAACAACGTAAAGCAATAAGCTACAACAAAGATGAAGAAGGGGTTATCTACGAGAACGGCCATGAACACGTTCTGAGTGAAACGCATAAGGTCCTGGCTACAGACGAAGAATTTGCCAAATGGACTACATGATCTTGTTTCTGATTCAGAAATAATTCATCTATTGATTTTGACCTCCATTATCTGGAAACAGATACTGGAGGTCTTTTATGTGGGTTAGAGATTTTTACTCTGTTTGAAATAGTGCCGGCGCATTCTCGTGACTTTAGTCGTGAGTAAGCCGGCTTTTTTATGACAATTAGCCAAATGATGAAGTGACAAAACAATTAACATATGGTATATTATATTTATGGATATTATTGGTTATAAACAGGATGATTACAAGTTATCGTATGGGAGAGGGTA
>JAEIGA010002132.1_pt1 | contig 31589 bp, 59 predicted proteins | sample 9270691 | NCBI WGS metagenome assembly JAEIGA01 (sample SAMN17057246, study PRJNA624740) | gut metagenome | biome: biome; isolation source: fecal sample | host: Bos grunniens | place: China: Xizang | collected 2019
AGAATCAAAGGAGATAACATCTTCGTTGAAGATATCAACAAGAAGGTATTCGCTCCACTAAGAAATGAAATCTTTAGCATCAACCGTGCAACAAGTTACGCAAACATCTATAAATACTTAAAGAGATTTATGGATAAAATGGTAAGTCTTCCATACGATACACCAAAGAGTAAGGCTTGGATTGATGCGTATAAAGGAAATGGATCATACTTCACTTGCAAGAACCTAATCATGTTCCACAACTGCAGAGTTGATGGTATGGCAAACAGAACTCTAAGTATGGATATCTTAAATGACAAACTTAAAGAATATCAGGGAGAAGGTTGGAGAATGTTTGCTTTCATGAAGAAGTTAATCGCAGACAATAATTTTGATTTCTACAAAGTTATGGAAGAGAAATACAATAAATAACAACTAGCCCAAAAACGCAGATAGATACTGCAAACACACAAGGCATTCAAATTCACCGATGATCCATCTTAACCAGATTGATACAGCTGCCTGCAGCTTTACCTCGCTGCTTGCTGCTGTACAAATCTGGCATATGGATCATTACATCAAACAGTTAAAGATATATCTACGCAAATGCAGAGTGTGTTTATTAAACAGGACAAACACTGATACACACAAGGGAATTCAGTTCAATGATACGGGTGTTCAATCAGATAACATCACCCTTTAGATATCCTTAACAGGATACTAAACGGTGATTAAATCTGAAACACACCGTGTTATATCAATCATATAAAGGAAGTTTGCAACATTCTTGAGTGTGTAAAATTTTCAGAATATTCTGAAAAATGGGTATTGACACCAGGTTATGGTGATTGTATAATGTATACAAAGGATATACCTAATTGGTATAACTGAAAAGAAAGTACAAAAACGGAGGAAATAAAAATGAGAGAAAAAATTATATTTAGCAAACGAGTAGCTTACGAATTAAGAAAAAGGGGGTGCAAGCTTTTACGAACAGAACCAAGTAAATATAAACCACAATTCGATGTATATGTATTCGAAGAAACAAACAAATTGCTTGAGATGTTAACGGAATTGACTGAAGGCATCTCGTAAACAAATCTAATCAAACAATCAAAATAATCTAGGAGGACAGCGTGAATTACAAAAGAGCACCGCAAATTTATCACAATGGTGATAAAGGAAAGGGAGGTTTTTACAAGCTTCCACACAACATAATGGATATTGTGTTTTCACAATTGGACGGAAAAAACGGAAATGCCATAAAACTTATGGTTGTACTGCTTGGCACATCAGGTGATGGTTCGTTTAGGGCAAGCGAAAAATGGATAGAAAAGAAAACTGGTATGGCAAAGCAAAACTACCACAGAGCAAAAAAGGCATTAGCAGACAAAGGTATGATAATACTAGAAGACGGTAAGATTATCGTCAATATAAAAGGTATTCTAGAAAGTCATCATGATGATGACTTAACGGAAAACATGAGTCATCGTGATGATAATGAAAGTCATCATCAAAATATTAATAGTCATCATGATGATGACTCTGATGGTAATCGTGATGATGACTATAATAGAAAAAGTAACATAAAAGATAATAAAAAAATAACAGATAATACTGTGTATGTATCTTCTAATGAAGATGAGTTTGTAAATCTGTTCAGTAAAATAGGTATTGAGTACAAACCAAATACCAGGCAAGTATTAGAAAGTATAATCAAAGAAGAGTTAAGCTTAGAAGTCTTAACAGAAATAATAAATTGCAATCAAGCTACATGGCAAAAACAAAAAAGCAAATCTGAATCATATAGGTTTGGTACATTAAAGCACATTGTATCAAGTACATACCAACAAACCAAAAACAAACTAATTTCTCGTAAAAAACAAACAGAAGAGCTGATACAAGAATATGCGACAAGACCTAAAATTGATTATAGTAGTTTGGCTTATGCAAACAAACAGAAAAGAGAAACACTTTATTTAGATGATTGTCTTGATGAAGTGTTAGATGAAATATGGTGGTAGTAAAGGAGAGAGATAATGAAAGTATCATTTAATCAAAAAATAATTAGAAGGCATAGAGTACATGAGTCATATGTTGATTTTGACAGTAACGCAAAGGCAAGGAAAAGGTTAACATCTGCCGCTTATGTACTTTATATGTATATGTTAATACAGGAAAACAGTATGTTTCCATTATCTAGAAAAGACGTATTGGATAGCACACAGCTATCCAATAAAACATATGACAGGGCAGTTACCGAGTTAATAAGTACTGGATACTTAACGGAAAGCAATGAAGTTTTACCCGAGCATCCAAATAATAAAGTTTATGATTTACATGAAAGGAGATAAAGAACAATGGGAGTAAACAGGTATAGTAAAAGGGAAGTGCAGAGAATTATGAAACAGAATAATTTCAAACTAGCACGAACAAGTGGACGACATGCAATTTACAAGAATGAGCATAACCGTCATATATCCGTAACAACAAACGGGTGCAATGGAGTTATAATGCAGAGATTGATTAAGGAAAATAATTTAAGAGTGTAATGGAGGTAAACGGTATGAAAAACTTAAATACAATGGATAGTTTCTTGAGAGGATTTAAAATTGAAAGAAATGGAGAAGTCTTCACTTTAACGCCAAAAGAGATGGAAGTTTTTAGATATCTGAATAAGGCAACTACTGGAAGAGATTGTTTGGATATTTACAGAGATATTGCCAATGAAGATGAGCGTCGTATTATTGATAGAATGATGGATGATGAGCTGATTTGTTTTAACATTCAGGATGATATTGAAGACCATGTTTACAACGTTGTCGGTGAAGTAGAACATATAGTTATTAGAGATTACATTGAGAGAAATGGTCAGTAAGGGAGATATGCAATGAGAACACTAAAGGAAAGAAAAGTAGTTATGAAAGAAGTTGAGCATCTTGTGGCACAGTGGTTTGCTTATGTAGAAGTTATGGGCAATGAGTGTGCTTATACGGATGGTATTATGTTAGAAATTGTAAAGAGAACTAGAGAGTTGTACGAAGAGGTATAATAAAAATGTAATTTTATATGGAGAATTTGAAATATGAAAAGAAATATTATAAACCCACACACAACATTAAAAGAGTGTCCATTTTGCCATGAGCCAGCATTTTTATTCAAAGAAGAATTGTGGAATGGTAGTCATGGTTATCATGGAAATTATGATTATTATGTTGGGTGTGACAATGATAAATGTAATGTGAAACCTAAAACAAGAGCCATTGATGATATTTATAGAGATAGTGAATTAGCAATTCAAGAGTCTATAAAGAGATGGAATGATAGATAAAAGGATAATTTTATAGGTGGAAGATATGAAGTATATAATTAAAGGAATGTATTGGAACGCAGGAGATGATATTTTTATTGATATACAGAATGAAGATGGTGGCAAATGGAAAACAATTTGCTTAAATGATTTAATGAAAAACGGTATTAAAGAAAATTCAATGGTAAGCATTGTAATTGATGTGGAAGATAAAGAATAAGAGGTAACAGATATGAAATACAGAGTAATGGTTGTTGAATATGGATACGCAGTAGTTGAAGCTGATAACGAAGATGAAGCATTAGAGCTTATTAATGATATGGAATATTGTGATTTTGACTGGTCTGGAATTGAAGATGGACAGGTAGTTGAAGAAGTAGATTATGAGTAGATAAAAAGACGATTTTAAAGGAGGAAGTTATGATGCCTTTTGATATTATTTGTAAGAGTTGTGGAAGTCATAATGTAGATGTAATAGCATCAGGAGTAGCAGCTTTAGCAATCTTCTGTGTTGATTGTGGATGTTGTTTATCTGATGTATCTTACAATCCAACAAAATTTAAATTATAAAAAGCGATTTTAACGGAGGTAAAACAAATGAGACTATACTTAAACGCAGAAAGCAAAAACGGAATTGGTTACACACCAGACTGGCTAAAAGTATTCTATACTGTTGGTGGAGATGAGTACACATTAACACTTGATATTCGTGGCTGGATTGATTATGATAATGAAAGCTTAAATTGTCGCTGCAAGGGAGAGTTAATCCCGTGGGTGCTATACAATCACGAAACTGGAGATGAACATGATTTATCAGAACTGCCCGAAGATGTGGTTAATTTCATTATCGGCTCAATTGCAAACATTATTTGTAACGGAAATGAGTTTACAGTTGGTGTTTATCCAGTTGATGACAGTGGTGAAAATATGGAGATGGTAGATAGTGACATTTTAAGCGATGGAACAGGTTCTTTTGAAATGTATGTTGATGGAGAGTATTATGAAAAAGAATTTGAATTTAACATAGAGGTAAATTTATAGGAGGTAAGAAAAATGACAAAAGCAAAGTACAATGTGGGTGACAGAGTGGTTTACTATGATGCAAATGATGCACACAAGGCAGAGAAAACAGGTCTTGTTTCAGAAATTTCTGAGACAGATGTTTATGAATGGAACAAGACAGGTGAAACTAAGGTGTTGTATAAGCTAAGCAGCACAGAGTTCCTTAGATATGAGGAAGATATTATTAGGCTGTGTGATTAATAAGGTAAATGGAGTGGGGCTTGATCTCCACTCCTAAAACGTAGGATTTAGGAGGTGGAAAATATAATGGCAAAAACAAGCAAGTTAAAAGAAATGATAGCTGAAGCAGAGTTAGATATGAGAAGTTGTTTAATAGAAGAATTATCCTATAATGACATACAAGAGTTAATAAAACTTGGTTACGAACCCAGGTATGATTTAGCAGATGTATTAAAAGAAGCACCAGGTTTAGTAAATAGGACTAAAATTTATATATCTTTAAAAGATAAATTTATAGATATTACTGATCATTATATGCCTAGGGATCTTAGGGCAGGTCGACACTTTCCTTATATACAAAGCATAGATCATCTTTAAAATACGCAAATGATATGAGTTTAAAAGATAAATTTTAAGTGGAGGTTTGTATGGAAATACATTTTTACGAACAGAAACCGCATTGGATGTGCGATTGCGATATTTATGTAGACTATGTAAGCACAGATGAAGCCATTAAAAAAAGGGAAAGTTTTATTGAAACCACACAAATGCATTTGTTGTCAACAAGTCTTTTGATTGAAGGCTATAAAGTGTTTATTCATTATGCTAAGGGAGATGTGTATGAAGTGGAACTTTATAAATCTCGCACCCCTAATCATATGGTAATCACACCTTCAAAAAATCTTCGTGCTATGTGGGCAAGTGGTGCATTAAGTATATAAAAGGAAGATTTTAAGAGGTGTGATATGGATTATAAAGTAATGTGGGAAGAACTTAAATCAAAAATTGAAGCCGACTGGAAGTATTATGAAGATGGCTTAATGTGTTCGTTTACAGAAACTGTGTATGGAACGCAAATTTGCGAAGCAATACTAAAAGAAATAAAAGCATTGGAAGAAAAGTATAGTAGATAAAAGGCGGAGTTTTAAGCTATGAAGAACGGAAAATTAATTAAACAATTAAAAGAAGAAAGACAGAGATTATATCCACATGGACTACCTATTCGACCAAGAGGTTGTGGGAAAATATATTTATATCTTATGCACTTCTTGAGATATATAGCTTTCGATGTTGTTATTGATGAATATAAAAAGATTGACAGAGAAGTATCTTTAGAGGAAGCACATGAAGATATGAATTATTTTATAAGTGAAATGTGGCTAATAAAAGAAGAGTTTTAAGTGGAGGTAGAAATATGTTATTAGTATTGTTTATAGTTATTTTTATTGCTAGTGCAATTTGGTCATATAAATATGAAAATAGTGCAGGTGGACTTCTTGGATTCGTGATTGCTACTATTATGGCAATCTGTATTCTTATTAGTGGAGTTGTTTTACTTGATTCTTATGAAAATGCTGATGCGTATATTGCCAAACAGAATCAGAGATATGAAATGTTGGTTTATCAAATAGAAAATAAGACATACGATAACTATAATTATTTTGTCAAAAAAGCACTTCTTAACGAAGTTAGAATATGGAATGAAGATTTAGTTTATTATCAGAATATTCAGGATAATTTATGGTTTGGAATTTATTATCCAAATATTTATGACCAGTTTGAATTTATTGAATATAAGTAAATAAAAGAATGTTTTTAAGAGGTAAGAGATATGATGGATGAATATTGCAAATGTAGATTTTGTAAGTCATATGACGAATACGAAGGTTGTGTAGATGGCTGTAATAACTTTGAAGATTATAAGCCAAATAAAAATAAACTGATTGAGAAAGCAAAAGAAAAAGGAATATCTGTTTCTGATTTAATTGCTTTAATTAATCTTGATTAGTAAAACAAGCCTTTCAGGAGGAAAATTATGCGTGATTTTATATTGATTAAATCTACGGAAAACAGAAAAGAAAGAAAAAGAATTTGTTGTAACTGCGGAAATAACATTAGAACAGGAGATATCGGTAGTATAGAATGTCATTGTGCCATAGATGGGCATTATATAGGATACGTAGAATGCTTTGAAGGTTGGTGCAGACGTTGGAAAAAAGAAAGGAAATGGGACGATGAAAGTATTAGTGAATGAAATGCCACATAAAGAAAAAGCCTGTATGTTTTACAGAGAAGAAAAATATGCAAAAGATGTTTATAAAACATATTGTATTTTAAACGGAAAAAGTTGCAGTCTTAAAAAAGAAGCAGGATTTACAAAATGCAATTGCCTAATGAAAAAATATGATTAGCATTTAGAAAGGTGGGAGATTATGAAACCAGAAATTGGAACAAGAGTGTATTGTGTATACGATGAATGTATTTTAGTTGAAAAAGTTGAGTTTATTGGAAGTGAAAGTTTTATAATCAGTAGTTTTGGTAGTGCTACTTATGAGGATAGTTGGGAATGGTATTACGAAGACTATAATAGAGAATGGTTTACAGATTTGGAAAAGGCAAAAGAAGAGTTGCTGTCTAGGTTTGTGGAAGATTACGATGGTAATTTGGTGATTGTGAAGAAGTATGATGACTATTATCAGTTAGAAGATGCAGATGAAGAATAAAATAAGGTTTTTATAGGTGGAAGATATGACAACAATTCATTATGTACAAAATGGAAATTTATTAGTTGTAAGCAACAATGTAAATATAGTTCCAAGAATAGGGGACAAAGTAGAAATTAGTAAGTTTATTTACAGAGTAAAAGAAGTTATATGGCGTTTAGATGCTAATACATGGGTTGAAGTTTTATTATAAAATAATAGTTTTATAATAGGCAAGTGTCAGGAGGAAGATTATGAAATATACAATTGAAACAACAGAAAACGGATGTGTAGAAACACTAGAAATGAATGATGGAAATAAATATACAAAGAGACATGTTAGAACTTCTTTTGGGTCTACATGTGAAGATTTGGAATTTTTTGAGCAAATGGAAGAAGATGGTATTTGCGATGATGAGTTTCTTGATAAAGTATATGATGTCTTTGATGGTTTTATAGCAAGCAATTTTATGGATATTGATAAAATGTTTTAAGGAGTTGAAATGGAAAATATTAAAGATTATAAGATTAGCAGACATGCTCAAGAGAGATTTGCGGAAAGAATGATGGGCAAAGATACCAAATATGATGTAAATTGGTTTATTGTTAATAATGAAGATAAAATCAAAACAGATATCAATAAGATGATTACATATGGGCAGTTGATTTACACAGGTAAGTCGCAGAAAAGTGGCAAAGGCAAACTTGTTGATGTATATCTAAAAGACTTATGGATAGTCTTGGTTGATGAGCCATCAAACAATGTCGTTACACTTTATAAGGTAGATCTTGGGTTGGGTGATGAGTTTAACAAAACTTATACGGCTAAAATGATAGACAGGCTAAATGAAGATAAGGCAAATCTAGAAGATGTTAAGTTGCAAGTGCAAACTGAAACAGATATGTACAAGGAATTAATTGAAGAGTCTACTGCACAGATTAATGAGTATAAGGCTATGATTAAGAATTTAGAAGAGCTTTGCTCAGGATATCAAATGGTTATTGATAATAATGGTGTTAAGGTAGCACAGGCTAATAGAAAGGTAGCTGATACAATTAATACATTTGTAAATAAGACGGAGTTTTAAAACAGAAAGGTAATATAAAATGAGTAGACTAACAGAAGAAATGCTATGTGCTTGTGATTATTGTGAATTGCATTACGATTGTGATGATGGCACATATTCTGAATGCGAAAAAAGAAAATTCTATGAGAAAGTGCAATATTATGAAGACCTAGAAGAACAGGGTTATAAAATGATTGACGTAGAAAGTGTTGTGGAGCAGATACACGACTATTTCAAAGAACAATTAGACATTATTACAGAAGGGTTGCAGGAATATCCAATAGGCTTAATTGCTGACATATTGAGTTATAACAAGGCAATTTGCGAAATCGTGAAAGGTGGTGCGAAATAATGGATTATAATAAATTAGAAAAATGGATTTTAGACCTTTTTGAAGAAGAAGAAGTTGGTAGAACAACAAATATCTATATTTTGGCAGGAGATATTGTAAATATAGTTAAAGATTTAATGGAGGAATCATAAATAATGAGTGAGAAATTACCAACAGACATTATTAAGTTAAGAAAAGAAATAAAAGATGGTATTTTTGAAGTATACATAAAGCGTGAAAAAGTATATTTAAAAGATGTTGAAAGCGGAGAAACCATTATATTTTGTGATTTAAAAGAGGTGCGAAATGAGTAGATTGACAAAAAGAAACTATCCTAATAGACGGCTAACTGAATTAAGAAAAAATGGTTTGCTAAAAATAGATTTGAGTTATAGTCACGTTGAAGCAATAACAAACAAATTAGCAGACTATGAAGACTTAGAAGAACAGGGTAGATTGATAGAACTGCCTTGCAAGGTGGGAGATACGGTGTGGACAACAATATGGTGGGATAATAAAACAATTACAAAAAAGATAGATGGCGAAACATGGTACAAGGATATATTTCAACACAAAGTCACAAAAGAAAAATTTTCATTGAACTATTTAGACAGAATTGGTAAAGATGTATTCCTAACCGAAGAAGAAGCAGAAGCAAAATTGAAAGAATTGAGAGAAGGTGCAGAATAATGGACTACAAGAAACTGGATAAATGGATAAGAGACCTTTTGCAAGAAGAAGGTATTCACAAGGTGGCAAACATCTATGTGTTGGCTGAAGATATTGTAAATATGGTAAGGGAATTAATGGAGGAGGCGTAAGAAATGATTGATGTTGGAAAAGATTTGCAAAATGCATATAACGAAGGATATGAAGCGGGGCTAAAAGCAGCGATGGAATGTAAACATGATTGCAAGAACTGTTGGAAGCTTGAGTTATTAAAACCACATTGGATTCCATGCAGTGAAGAGCTACCAAGAGAGTCTGAAAATGTACTTATTCAGTTTGCATGGAGTAATTAACACTATGATATTGGGTATCTTTATTATGACAATGTAGGCAGACTTAGATGGTATTGTTGGCTTGGTGGGTATGATTTAGATGATGTAGTGGCTTGGATGCCTCTTCCAGAACCATATAAAAGGTAATAAAATATCTATTTTAAAAGGGAGGTAAATAAAATGGAAAACAAAAAATTAAAAATTGAATTGTCAAACGGATATAAGATCGTGGCAGAAGTGTATAACGACGGCACTTTTCCTGAAGAAATGTGTGTTTATATTGAGAGCCCAGATGGTAAAACAATGCAAGATATTTGTATGGTAGGCGAAAAGTATGATGTAGTTGAAACAGAGATTGTGTGTGATAGCAATAAGGTATCGTGCAGAGTCTGGGGCGATGCGTATAGTGAAGATTATACGGAAGATAATTGTATTGAGATATATAAGGGAGAAGAGTTTTAACAATACAAAATTAATTAATTGAAAGGTAGGTAAATAGTATGAAAAATTTAAAAACAAAAGAACACAAGATGGATAGAAAAGAATATATTGATTTCCTTGCAAGTAAGAGCAATGAAATTAGTATGAGTAACCGAAACAGTAAGACAGGTGTAGCGTGTTTGAATATTGCATTTCCAGTATGTTCATGTAGAGAAGATGCTCCGTGCAAAGAAACTTGTTACGCTTGTAAAGGAATTCAGAAAATGGCAAATGTGCAGGCAGCGTATTACAGAAACTTTAGAATATACAATGACGATCCTGACAATTTTTTTGAACAGGTTTATTGTAAGGTAAAGTTTTCTGGGCTACCAAAAGTAAGATGGTTTGATAGTGGTGATATTCCAGATTATGAATTTTTAGAAAGAATGGTGGAATTATGTAAGAAAACACCAGACACAAAACATATGGCGTTTACTAAGAGGTATGAGTTGGTAAATGAATATATTGACAAAAATGGAAGTTTGCCTGATAATTTAAATATCATATTCTCAGCATGGGACAAAATGTGGGAAGTTCCTAATCCGCACGGCCTTGGTGTTGCATATGTGGATTTTAAGGAAAAGAGATTAAATCCTGAAATTCCTAAAAATGCATTTGTGTGCCCAGGAAGGGAATCAACATGTTCAGCTTGTGGTGTTTGTTGGAATAAAAAAGTGAAGGCTGTTGTATTTCATCAGCACTAACAGTACAAAATTAATAGAAAGGAGTAAACAAAATGTACAGTTAAAAGAAGCAAAAAATTGCAGTGTATAAATTTGTAGTAAATTTATGGAAAAACATAGAAAAAAACATATTTACAAGATAGGAGATGTTGTAAATGGATTAATTATTACAGAATTGTGTTATCAAAAGCAAAAAAACGGGGCTTATAAAAAAGCATATAAATACAAATGTCCAGTTTGTGGGTATGAATGTGGAGAGTGTTATAAAAGCGGATCTTATCATGCAGAGCATATGATAACAGAAAACAACTTAGGACATGGCTCAGGGTGTGTAATTTGTAGCAGAAATGGATTTGTGGCACCAAATATTAACTCTATTCATGCATTAACACCGCATATTGAAAAATTTTTGATAAATAAAGAAGATGCGTACAAATATTCTCCTAAGTCATCTATTAAAATAGAATGTAAATGTATAGATTGTGGAAAAGAATATTTAAGAAGTTGCTCTAAATTAACGAATTATGGAGTTCCTTGTGTTTGTGGTGATGGATTTTCATATCCAGAGAAATTTGTATTTAACGCTCTAAGGCAATTAAAAATTAAATTTAAACCACAATTTTATTTAAATAACTCAAAGTATCGTTATGATTTTTATTTAAATGACTACAATATTATAATTGAAGTTCATGGAATTCAACACTATAAACAGAAATGGGAAAGAGACGAGGTAGAGAATGATAAAAACAAAAAAGACTTTGCTTTTTCTTGTGGATATACGGAAGCAAATTACGTTGTATTGGATTGCAGAGAGTCGAGTTTAGAGTTTATAAAATCTTCTATATTGGACTCTAAATTAAGTGAATTGTTTAGTTTTGACAATGTGGATTTTACTACATGTGCTAAATTTGCAACCAGTAATTATGCTAAAACCGCAAGCGAACTATGGAATGATGGACAAACAATTAAAGATATTGCAGAAGAAATGTCTTTAAATAAACATACAATTATTACATATCTAAAACAGGGAAATGAAAATGGCTGGTGTAAATATTCTCCAGGAGATGGGATGAAAAGACGTCCAGATTTGATGAAAAATTTAAATTTAAACATACAATTGCCACTTTCAAATGAGGAAATAAAAAAGAGAGATACAAGAAAGCGTATTTACAGATCTTGGAGCAATATGAGGAATAGATGTTATAATATTAAAGATAAAAAGTATAATAGGTATGGAGGACGAGGAATTAAAGTGTGTGATGCATGGAGTGATTTTGAGGTATTTTTAGACTGGGCTTTGACGAATGGATATCAAGACAAACTTGTTTTAAAACGAATTAATATTGATAAAAGTTATTGTCCAGAAAATTGTTGCTGGGTTACCAAGGGTGAGTTATCTAATAATAAATCAACAAATCGTTTTATTACATTTAACGGAAAAACACACACACTCCAAGAATGGAGTCGTATAACTGGATTGGATCGTCGTGTTATATCAAAACGTATAGACAAATACGGATGGTCTGTTGAAGATGCTTTAACTAAACCAGTAAAACAACAGAAAACCAAAGAAGAATTGCTAATTACATTTGATGGGCAAAAGCGCACACTTAGCGAATGGTCCAGGGTATTAGGCATTAAAAGAGAAACATTAAAATCAAGGCTTTGTAATGGTTGGAGTGTGGAAAAGGCATTTACATATGATGTAAAACATAGAACGTAATATTAATAAATAAGTTATGGCAAAAACGCCATAACTTATTTTAAATTTGAAAGGAGTTTAAAAATGGATAATGTTATTAAAAAAGGTTGGAAATTATTTGAGATGAGAGATGATGGAAAGCTATTTCCTTTGTTTATTGGCAAGACAAAAGAAACGCCGATAGGAGAATGGATTATGGCAGAAATTATTCCTACAAAGTCGTTTGCGGTGCGTCCCAGGCTGGCATTTAAATTCTGAATTGCCATCAGCAGTACACTTGATGGGCGCTGGTGGTACATATAAATCACAGCGTGGCAAGAGGTTTAAAAGAGTGTGGTGTGAAGTTGAGTATGTAGCAGATATAGATTACACTGAAGCTGTACAGGAATTGCCGAAAAAATGCTTCACTGATAGATTGCCAGATGGAGGTTTTTACAATTTTCGCGAGAGTGGAAATCGTCTATGGGTTATTGCAGATAGAATTAGAATTATAAGAATTATATCTGAAGAAGAGAGAATGGTGATCTTAAAAGAAATGAATTATGATGAAGAACGCATGTTCGCACCATACAAGGCGGCGCTAGAAAAAAGAATGAAGTCAATTGCCTAGTGACAAATTGACAATACAAGATTAATATGATAACATTATAGTAATAATTACCGTAATGGTAGAAAGGAGTTAGTAATGGAAAAAGTAAATGGATTATATGGAAGTGAAATTGACAAGAGTAAGTCGTGTGCGTATTGCAAGTATCATAAATGTTACTTGACGCCGAAAATGGTAAGGCAGCATGAGTGCTTGAATAAGCAGTGCTTTCATATGGTTAAGAATGAAGGGCATGACTGGTGGAGGCACAGAAATGCAATGAAGGCAAAGAGAAAAGCAAAAAGAAGTGTAGTTTAGTTGAAAGGTAGGTAGTTGTAATGAATACATTTATGGATATCATTGAAGATATTAAAGATGATATAGAGATTATTTTAGGAGAAGAAGAAGATGCGTATGATAATATGCCTGATAATTTTAAGTCATCTGAAAGAGGTGAAGCTTCTGAGATGGCAATAGAATTGCTAGAAGAGGCTTTTGAGGAAATTTCACTAATAAGTGAAATGCTTAAAAGAGAGGTTGGTGTTGATGACAAATAGACAAACATGTTTTACTATAAATGGCATAGAGTACAACGAAGGTACAATTGTTAAAATGTATGGTAATGAATTTGTATTTAGATATTATGACACAGATGTGGAGTTATTTTCATTCAAATATAAAAATAGTAAAAAGATTTTTGTTTGTAGTATGGATGAATTCATAAATAATTTAGAGTCAGTAACAGACGCAATTGATATGTCATATATTTCTATGATAACTCAAAGAAGGGGCAGACATGTATCATTTAAAGAAGAGTTACTGATTAGTGGAATGTTATACGCCTGGTTGTGGTATATTGTAATTATGGTTGTTGGATCAATATTTTACAATAGAACTGCAATATGGATTATCACTACATATGTGTTTGTTGGTTATAGAAAAAGAAAAATTAAAGATCATAAAGATTGCTATACATGGTCAAATACAGAGTAAGGAAGGTGCGTATCATAATGAACAAAGATAGAAGAATAAGAATAAAGAGGATTGTTAATAGATTAGATAAATTGGTGATTGATATTTGGAATAAAAAAGAAAATATTTATGATACAATTCCAGATGATATTAAAAACTCACAAGATAAACTAGAATCCTTAACTGATGATTTAATTTCGGTAAGCGTTACATTAGAAGAGGTTATTGAAAATTAATATAACGGAGGTGTAAGTATGAGCGGAAGATACGAAAATGATATGTTGGTTGATAGCAAAGCGCAAGAAAAATTAGCTGAATTACCAGAAATTATAACTGAATACTACTTTACTTTAATTGGTGAAGGTAAATCATATAGAACTGCAAGAGAATACATTGGTCGTGTAGAAGGTTTTATTAAACATAAGTATAAAAACAACTGCCCTGAAGATTTTTATACAGAAATTACATCTAGTGACATCAACAGATATATGGCAGCAATTCGTACTAAGGTAGTTAAAGGAAATAAAACAAGAACATCAGATTCTTTTAGAGCAACTGTATGGTCATCATTAAAATCATTCTTTGACTTCCTGGTACCAGAGTATATTGATAAAAATCCAGTAAGATATACTAATAGACCTAAAGTAAATGACTCACCTGATGTGACATTCTTAACAGAGGAGGAAATTAATATTGTGTTATCTAATGCTGAAAGTATGGCATCATCTCGTTTGAAAAATAGAGATTTATGCATCTTGAAAATTGGTTTTGCAACAGGGCTTCGCGTATCAGCATTAATGCAAATAGATATTAAAGATGTTAATTTGAAAGAAAATTACATTAAAGTTATTGAAAAAGGAGATAAAGCATTTACTGTATTTATTGGTGAAAAAGTTAAAGAACAAATCGAGCTATGGCTTAAAGATCGTAAGAAAATGGTAAATGATAAATCTATGAAGGCACTGTTTGTATCACAAGAGGGAAATAGATTAAGTGTAGATAGGGTTGCAGAAATGCTTGAGAGATATTCTAAAGGAATTGATAAAAAGGTAACACCTCATGTTATGAGACACTCATGTGCGACAAACCTATATGAAAAAACTGGAGATATCTATTTATGCGCCAGTCAGTTGAATCATAAAAATATTGCGACAACACAAAGATATGCAGAAATTTCTACAACAAAGAAAAGGGAAGCTACAAACATCCTAGATAGTTTAATTTAAATAAAAAAAATTACCAACATTTGTGCATTGACGATAAAAACATGATAAAATAAAATAAAAATATCCCCATAAGGAGTGAGTGTTTAAATTATGTATGAAAGCGAAATGAAAGAAAGTTTTATACAAGATTATATTAAATCCAGAGTGGTGGCAGTTACATCACTTTATGGTTTGTTTAGAAAAATAGAACCGTTTGAAGAAAAGTTGCAAAAAGACTGTTGCCACTTTACTTTAGAAGAAGTGTTAGATATGTATGAGCAATTTAAAGCAAAGTCGGTGCACGTAGTATTGAATTACAATGTAATTTTAAAGGCGTATTGTGCGTGGAGAAAGTATTATCATAAGTTAGATAATCCTATAGCCTATGAAGATGTGACGGTAGAAATGGTTAAAAAAATAATCCCTAAAGTTGCAACTAAAACAATATCTAGAGATGAAATAACTGAAATAGAGGAACAGTTGTACAACTGGACCGACAAGGCAATTGTAGAATGTTTGTGGGAAGGGTTATCTGGCAATAGTATGAAAGATTTGACTGGAATAACTGAAGATATGATAGACCATGAAAGAATGCTATTACACCTTCCTGGAGATAAAGTTTTTGAGTTAACTAATAGATTGTATTATTTGCTGCTTAAGGCATTTGATGAAACGGAATATATAACATATGGTCAAACTATGAAGGTTAAAAGCCTAGTTGGGTCAGGGCAAATATATAAAGAACGTGATAACGCACATGCAAAAAGCTCAGATGACAAGTATTTCCGTTGGGTATATCGCAAAGTGCAAAATTACAGAAAGCACGTGGGCATTCCTAGTTTGACTATGAAAAATATATCAACTTCGGGCATGTGCCATTATTTAAAAAAGGGCATGAGGGAGACAAATCTTGATCTCAGAGCCTTTTTAACAACAGAAACAGGGAGTAATCTAATGGATAAATATGGGTACAACTCTGCATATAGAGTAGATAATGTAACTTTATACTATAAAGATCTAGTATAATTTGGGCAGTTTGACTAATAAAAATATTATTTCGCAAATTTAGGGGGACATCAAAAAGTGAAATTAAACAATATGATACAATTATTAGAGAATATTAACGGACGTAATGTATGGATATATGTTACAAATAAATTATATGGAGATCAGAAGATCAAGTGCGCTCTTAAGTTAATTAATGACATGGAGCGCCTTGGCTTCTCTATAAAAGGGCAAGAAATTTATATAAATAAAAGGGAGATTTGTGATTTTAAAGCACAAGAAAAAAAATATTATTTTGCAAATGAAATAATGGGTATTGAAATTAGACAACTGAATTGGCAGTAATTTACTGTGGGAAACGGGGTGCTGAGTGCAGCAATGGGTTATTGAAATAAATATTTGACAAGTGTTTTATTGTATGGTAGAATGTATGCATAAAAGAAACAATACAAAATTAATATACACAAAATACTTGCGAAAGGAGACGTAGCTTGGGTGAATAATAATAGCCGCAGTGGAGGTTATGTGCAGTGTCAGCATTGTGGTAGAATATATAAGGTAAATGGAAAATTTAGTTTTGAAGACTTTATAGTTAGAATTACATGTCCTATTTGTAGGCATAAATACGGGCTATATTGTGGAGATAAACAAGAAGACGTGTATTTATATATGAACGAAAATTTAGATTGGCGTTTATATTAAAGTTAGTTGAATCGTAATTTTTGATAAATAATACAAAATTAATAGCAAGAAAGGACAGAAAAATGGCAAACAGACTTTTTAACCTTCCAGAAACGAAGGGAACTTTTCAGGTAAAAGGGAGAATTAACAGAGTAGAAAGTGAAAAATTCTACACAGCAAAGAAAACAAAAACAGGAAAGGATTTCAGAGCAGTAAACTTTGGATGTGAGTACGATAATAAGAAAACGGTATTCATTAATCTAACTGGTATGCCTCAGATGAATGTATATTTCTCAAAAAGAAATCCTGAGACAAAAAAGAATGAAACAAGACCAATTCCATGGGCAAACAGACATTCTTACAACGAAGAAGGATGGAGACTGATTGGTAATAATCTTGGGCTAACTAAGATTGATGACGGAAATGGAAAAATGGTTAATGACAAGGTTACTCTAACAGATTTTGACTCATGTGAGTATATTGCGGCAAATCTAAAAGACGATATGTCTACATTTATTAGGGGTAATATTGATTTCAGTAGCTATGAAGATAACCAGGGAAATGTTCGTAGATCAATTAAATATGTTCCTGCTCAGGTTTCTCTATGTCAGGAAGTTGATTTTGAAAACAACATTCCAGTAAATGATTTCACACAGACAATTATGTTTATGGAAATCAACAAAGAAGAAGGCACTAATAGATTTGTAGTATCTGCAAAAATTGCAACATGGAATGATATTGTAGATACTGAATTTATTATCACTGACGTAAAACTAGCAAATCTGTTTAAGAAAAATCTAAAACCTTATACTGCAATTACAGTACATGGTAAAATTGAAGTTTCACATCAGGTAGAAGAAGTTACAGAAGATGACGGTTGGGGTATGCCTAACACTATGACTGCAGTGAGCGCGCCAACAGTAACAGAAATGGTTATTACTGGTGCAGATCCTAGCACTATTGATAGAGAAACATACAATGAAGCAAATGTATCTGAGGCAATGAGAGCTATTAAAAACTCTAAAACTGCAGATAGAAACTTTAATGGTCAGCCTGCTGCGCCAGCAGTAACAGAAAGCACAGGATGGTCTGCTGACGATAGTTTTGACGACGTACCTTGGTAAGATAAGTTAATTTTTGGGCGGGTTTTAAACTCGCCCTTATAGGGTATAAAAGGAAATAAAGTGAACAAAAATGGTTGAAGTGAAAAATATTAATAAAAGTGAAATCATTGAAGTTCAAAAAAATACAATAGATGATGGGGTAATATATAAAGAAGTAAAAGAACCATATGGGTTTATTTATATCACAACAAATCTTAAAAACGGAAAAAGATACCTTGGGCAAAAAAGCTTTGTACAAGGTTGGCAAAACTACTTAGGTAGTGGAAATCTTTTTAAAAAAGCGTTAGAAAAATATGGTAAAGAGAGTTTTAAAAGAGATATCGTTTTGGTTTGTTATTCAAGCGATGAGCTAAATCAAGTAGAGTACGAATTGAGTTTATTTTTTGATGTTGTAAATTCAGATGACTGGTATAATCTAGTGCTTGGCGGTGGAACGAGCCGTGGGTGGAATCCAAGTGAAGAAACAAAAAGAAAAATTGGAGAAAAAGCAAAAGAAAGGCTTTCAGATCCTACAAATCATCCGCGTTATGGTAAATCAGGGCTAAGTGGAGAGAGTAATCCTCAGTTTGGTGTTTCTCCAAAGGAAAGAATGGATGAAGAAACTTACAATCAGTGGTATGAAAAACATAAACAATATTGGAAAAACCCATCTACTAAAGGAAAACATATCTGGAAAGACAAACCTCATCCAAACTTGGGTAAAAAATTCTCAAAAGAAACAAGAGAATCATTATCAATTGCTGCAAAAAAGAGATATCAACAATCTAATAGCCACCCAATGGCTGGGAAAAAACACAAAAAAGAATCTAAAGATAAAATAAAAAAAGGTCGTTGTATTAGCAATATAAATAAGGGAATTACAGTATACTCCCCAACACTTGATGTGTTGTTTTATGGAGCAAGTGATGCGGCACAAAAAATTGGTATGAAAGATTCATCTGGCATAACCTCGTGCTGCAAAGGAAAACAGCAGTACTGTGGCGTTGATACAGCTAGCGGTGAAAAAATAACCTGGATGTATGCCCCTGATGCAATTGAAAAATCATATGTATCACAAGAGAGATATGATTTATTTATAAGCAAATTATTATAGAAAGGAAGTAGAATAATGAGTTTATGGAAGAAAAATGAAGTGTCTGTTGATATTGCTCATTACAGACATTACTGGAGAGCCCCTAAAAAATGGGGAAAAACAACACTATTTGCAAACTTAATTTACGAGCTATATAAAGATATGGAAAAAGGTCTATTAATCAGCTGCGGAAATGAAAGAGGTTACACAGCACTAGACTCTCTTATGTATGTAGACTGTCCAGACTGGATGTCTCTAATGGAAGTTGTAGATGAGCTTGTAGAAAATAAGGAAGACAATTCATTTAAGCTTATCGGATTCGATACAGTTGACGAGCTAGTTGCTATGGCACAGAGAGAAGTAATTAGGATTGATTATCGTAAAAGTGGACAGAAAAAGGAATTTAACGCTTGTCTAGGTGGTTACGGTGCAGGTAGAAAGAAGGTAGAAGAGCTTATTAACTCTATTATTACAAGACTAGGTGATAGTGGATATGGGTTAATCTTTATTGGACATACTAAAATCCGTGATATTAAAGAGAAAAACGGAGATGAGTATCAGATGCTTACTTCTAACCTAAGTTCTGATTACGACGGCATTTTTGCTAACAAGGCAGACATCTGCATGATGGGTGTTATTGAAAAAAACATCGATGGTGGATTTGTGCAGCATGCCGAAAGATATATGTGCTTTAGAGGTGATGGATATGTAGATTGCGGTGGTAGATTTGCGGATATCGAAGATAGAGTTGAGGTTTCTGCTGAAAACTATGTGAAAACTATCACAGATGCTATTAAAAAATCTATTAAATCACATGATGTAACAGATGAATACATCGCAGAAAAACAGAAACAAGAAGACAAAGAAAAAGAAGAGTTTTATAAGGCAAATAGAGATAAGCTAATGCACGCAAACCTAGAGGAAGAAGAGTTTGAAAAAGATGCACAAAAATGCGACGAGTTGAAAGCTCAGATTAAGAAAGCGGTAACTGGAGCAAGTGCAGAAAAGAAAAAAGAACTTCAAAGTGCGCTAGCTAATAAAGGACTTCCTGTTCAGTATCAAAAACAGAATGATGTAAAAATTCTTGAAGCAATTCTTGAAGTTGTTTCAGCGTAACGAATACAGTATCTAGGGAGGCACATCGCCTCCCTTTTTATGTTTGACAATACAAAATTAATATGTTAGAATGCAGTAAAAGAAACGGAAAGGAGATATAATCATGAAGCAGTGTCCAAAATGTAAATCATACGATGTATGTATTAGAGGAGTTAACACTACATTACATTATAGTTGTGTTAGCTGTGGCAATACATGGAATTTTGAGGGTGCAAATGACATCGTAGAGCTTAAAAATCATTTAAAACACAAACATAAGTTAAGACAATTAACTTTTGATGATCTAGTTAATGTTGTTATAGAATTATGTAGTGCATTAGAAAAGAAGAAATAGAGGTAGAATGATGGGAAATACAATGACAAAAAAATGCGAAGGATGTAAACAGAGCATTGTGATAGATGTGGATAATATCAAAGATGTTGTGTTGTTTAAAAATAAATATTATCATAAAGATTGTTTTATTGAAGTGTGTAACAGAAAATCACAAAATAAAAGGTGTTCACCTGACTGGAAGGTTGCATTAGAAAATCTCAATAAATACGAGAGAGATGCTGTGGTAAAAACAAGTTACACAGCAAACAAAGATAAGCTAAATAGATGGTTATTAGAACACTATAATATCATTGCAGTGCCAGGAACTTTCTGGACACTGCTTGATAGTGTTCATAAAGGAGAATATAAAGGCAAATCTAAAGCATTAGATATACTTACAATATACAAATTATGGGTGTGGGGTCAGCGCAACTTAGATAATATTGCAAAGCAAAATAAAATGCGACACACTGGTCCACAAAGAGATTCAGATAGACTTAGATATGATTTAGCTATATTGATTAGTAAATATCCTCTTTTTGTTGAAGAACAGGAAAGGTTAAGAGCAAAGCAAGCTGAGGTAAGCCGTAATTTAAATCAGACAAAGATTGATTATTCTAAGTTAAGTAGAAAAACAAAAGATGATGATGTAGATGATCTTCTTGATCTATTAAACGAGATATTTTAAGGAAGGTAAATAACATGATGACAGATAAGACTAATGTACAGGCAGAATTATTATTCGTGGGCTCTTTTTTTAAGGAGCCCGATTTGTATTTAACATATGGCGGTACAACTAAATCAGCGTATGATTTTTCAGATGCGGCTACTAGATTTTTTTATGACTTTTTTGAAGATTATTATTTAACTTTCAGTCAGGAATTTACTGAAAATAAGGCAAACAACTTTGCAACACAGAATATGGATAGACTGGGAAAATACAAAGCATATGGGGGCTGGAAAACCATCAAAGAAATGATGAATATGTCAGACCCTAATGATTTTAAAAATATATATAATACTGTAAAAAAGTATGCTTTAATAAGAGAATATGATAAAAATGGCTTTCCTGCTGAAAAGATATTGGCGCACAAGCAGTTTCAGCATTTAACCCCAAATGATATTTATCGTATTATGCGTAGTAAGGCAGATAAGATTAATACGGAAATTAATGTTGTAGACGAACCAGTGCTTATGACTAAAGATGTGGGAAAGACTATAGATAGTTATTTATCTGCGCCGCAGTTTGGTGTAGAAACGCACTGGAAGGGATATAATGAATTCTTTAGAGGTTTATTACCAGGTAATGTTTTATTTCAGGGTTTTCTTAGTAATGAAGGTAAGTCTAGAAATCTTATAAACTTAATTGCGTATGTAACTTTGGTTAAAAAAGAGCGCTTTATGCTTTTGAGTAATGAGATGACTATGTCATCAATGCAGAACTGTTTGATTACAACTGTACTAAACGGAAAAGAATTTAAAGAACTGCATGGCGTTCAACTTATGAAGCCTGAAAAGGAAATTACTATGGGTCTGTATAGAGATGATGAGACTAAAGAATTTTTATCCAGACATATAGATGATTATGGTAATTATACTGAGTCCGAGGAAGATTTTATTACAAGAGTTAAAGCAACTAGTGAATATAAAGGTGTTGCTAGAGTTGCTCAATGGATGGAAGAACAAATGGATGGAAGATTTTATTTTAACGATATTACTTCTGATTATAGCGATGAAGCCATTGAGTTAGAAATACGTAGAGCTAAATTGGTTTATAATTGCAATAACTTTGCTGTAGATACATTAAAAGCTTGGGGTGCGGAAGACTGGACTAAGGTTAAAATGACAGCCACAAAGATAGTTGAACTTGGAAAGGAATTGAATCTTTTTGGAGTGTGTACATTTCAGCTAACTGACGCAACTGTGTTTGATAATGTGTTTGAGTTGAGCTCAAATAATATCGGGGCAGCAAAGGGAATTAAGCATCCCGTAGACTTATTGACGCTTGGTAAGAGAATTAATCCAGAAGAATATAAGGATTATCAGTATATTCCATGGGATGATGATGATAGTTGGGGTGAGCCAATTGCGATGAATTTAGATCCAAAAAAGAGGTACTTCAGCATAAAAATAGACAAGAATCGTCTAAGTGAGAAGGATAAAATACTACTGTTTGATTACGATTTAAATTTCAATTTATGGTCCAATATTGGTTTACTTGTCAAGAAAGGTTAGCTTATGATTAAAAGATGCAAATTAACCAAAAGAAGATATGTCGATTTAGACGAGTTTCTTATGAAAGCAGATGAATATTCATATATAGTTGCATCTATGGTAGACGAAGACGTAAGGTATGTTATTACAGAAGATAAATTTGCTGCCATGAGGGGCTGTGATGCAGTTGTGTGTACTATAGATGAGATTCCTGATTTAGCGTCGATATTTATTGATGATATGCATCAGGAAATATTAGATGTATATGCTGATGTTAAGTATTTAAACGGAATTGGTGTGTTATGTTTTGAGAGAAAAGGTTTGAACGAAAAAGTATTAACAGAAGAAAGATTATCACAAGAGCAAATCGATCGTTATTGTAATTCACTTAAATAAAATGCATTTTTTTAAAAAAAGTGTTGACGAGATGTTTGTTTAGTGTTATACTAACTATAGTGCTAAAGATTATAATTAAAAATCGGAAAAAGATTCCCCTTTAAAAACTCTTGACAGAGATATTTCAATTTAGTATAATAAGTATAACAGCACAAAATTAATAGATATAACATTATAACATTATTTTTCTTTTTTCTATTTTTAATAAAGATCGCAAACAGAAATCCCGCTGCCATGGCGGGAGAGTATGTTTGGTAAAGTTAATATGGATACGTACTCAAGTGGTGAAGAGAACAGTTTGCTAAACTGTCAGCACGGGCAACCGTGGCGAGAGTTCGAATCTCTCCGTATCCGCCAATTTATTAAAAAAGTGTTGACAATACAAAATTAATAGTATATAATAAAAGAAACTTAAAAAACATCCTTTTTTAAGCAAATATAAAACATACTAAATTTTACCTTTCAATTATAGCTGGTTAGCCTTCCAGTCAAAAAGGCAAATGATATTGGGGTGTGGTGAAGTTGGTTAACACACAGGATTTTGATTCCTGCATTCGCTGGTTCGAGCCCAGCCGCCCTAGCCATATAAGTTAACGTCTTGGTCATCAAAAGGAGATTATGAATACAACTTTATTAGGAAATATTGGAGAGAGTAGGGTTTTGCACGAACTGGTTAAATCGGAAGTTCAATGTTATCTGCCTTATGGAGATGGTTCTACAGTAGATTTAATTGCAGATTTTAATGGAAAATTAAATAAAATTCAAATTAAAACTACAGAAAAACTAAACAAGGATAAGGCAATGGAGTGGAGGATTACCAGGCAAGATGGATATCATGGTAATAGGGTAAGTTATAAATTAGGTGAGATTGATTATTTTGCTCTTTATTGCCTTGAAACTGATATTGTGTGTTTAGTTCCATTTGATGAAAAAATTCCTAAGTATACAATATCTATAAGACCAGAAGGATACCAAGGAATCTGCAAAAGCAATATGAGACTTTCTTCAGATTATTCTATTGAAAAGATAGTTAACAACACGTAAGAAAATACACGGTCTATTCGTTCATCGGTTAGGATGCGGCCCTGTCACGGCCGAGAGGCGGGTTCGACTCCCGCATAGACCGCCAATAAGGGAGTGTGGCGCAGCGGTAGCGCAAACGGCTGTTAACCGTTAGGCCCAGAGTTCGAATCTCTGCACTCCCGCCATATTTCTGGACCATTAGCATAATCGGTTAATGCAGTCGGCTCATAACCGACCGAGTTTCTGTTCAAGTCAGAAATGGTCCACCACAAGCAACCGTACTGATAACCCTCCGCCGAATAGGCCTGGTGGTTGCGATTTCGACTAATATCAGTTCAGAAACTTAAAATTTTGCAACTCAGTGCAGAGTGGATACCACCATGCTGAGAATCTACCCTTACTACGGGAGATAGAATCTGGTTTACAGACGATAGCCTGTAATTCTGGTAAGGCTTGATATGGCGACATATCTTGACTACGCAGTGAACACTGTGTCTTGTGGGTAGATGTGCAAACATAATCGCACTTAAAAACACTGTCTTATCGCTTCCGCAATAGACGCTCTAGTTGAGAATAAGCCAAGTTAGGGTTTAGTTGGTGACTGTATCAAACCTTGGTAAGCCAATAAGGAAGTTTGCGTTGATGTCATAGTAATATGACTATAAGATAAGGTTGTGGTACGAGTAGCTCAATCGCAATAAACTTTAATTCTATTTTTATTTGGGTATATTTTATACATAAAAACAAAATTAAAATCTGAATGGCGAGTAAAAGTTAGAGGTAGTCAGTCCTCTATGAGAAAGTGGTTCGTAAGAACTGGGGTAAGAAGTTTTAGGGTAGCTCCCTACTGCTCAGACTTATCTCCTCATTGGTTGAATATAGGTGAAGATTAAACAGTTTGTATGGCGAAGGTCAGCAAAATGATTTTAAGTTTTTAATATGGGGCATTAGCTCAGTTGGGAGAGCGCTACCCTTGCAAGGTAGATGCCATGAGTTCGAATCTCATATGCTCCACCATTTTGGCCGACGAGGCCCGTAATACCTGAGTCGTTAGTTTAATGAGACAGAACGCTCTCTTGAAGGGAGAAGTATGGGTGCAAATCCCATACGGCGTCCTAGGCAGGTATTATTCATACATGCTGGCATAGCTCAGTTGGTAGAGCAGCTGATTTGTAATCAGCAGGTCGGGGGTTCAAGTCCCTCTGCCAGCTCCAATTTATAGGGATGTCGGTTAATTGGCAAACCAGCGGTCTCCAAAACCGCGACTCTAGGTTCGAGCCCTAGCGTCCCTGCCAGGCAAGTTGTCTGTACAGCAACCACGTTGGGTTTTACCCTCAACTATAGTACGGAGAAGCTTCTATAATTCCTCGAAGCAGTAGCTTATAGAAGAGAAAGCTATAGTACAACATAGCGAGATGGAGAAGTGGTTAACTCATCAGATTCATGCTCTGAAGAACGGCGGTTCAAGTCCGCCTCTCGCAACCAATTAATTATTCCTATATTTATAAGATTATTTTACAATTATTTGTCGTTGCCCTGCATGAAGGGGCAACAAAATATCGTTATTACTCAGTAGTAAAAAGTACAAATACTAAAAGATGCAAAAAAGTTCATTTTTGTGCTTCATTTAAAAAGGTGATTGAATGAGCGCCAAAAGTGTAACGGCAGCAAGACAGAAAAGAAAAAGAGAATTAGTATACATAATGGGTGGTAAATGTTCTATATGTGGCTATGATAAATGTATAGCGGCACTAGAATTTCACCACGTAAACAAATCAACCAAGAACAGAGGTCTTTCTGATGGCAATTGTTACAGCTGGGAAAAGGACGTAGAAGAAGTTAAAAAATGCGCCCTAGTATGCAGTAACTGCCATAAAGAAATAGAGCTGCTTGGTTTAGAAGTGGAAACGTCTTTTGATGAAAAAAGATTCCAAGAAATATCTAGTTCTAAAAAATCTAAAAGACCAAATAGAGAAAATTTAAAGGCACTAATCAGAAATGATAGTTTTACGGCAATCGCTCAAACATTTGGTGTTGTAGAGAACACTATTAAAAAATGGTGCAAGCATTACAATTTGCCGCATAAAATAAGTGAGATCAAATTAATTTCCGACAAGGATTGGGAGTTAGTTTGATACCAAAAATGGAAACACGAAATAAATTTCTTCTTATATTTTTCTCTTGATTTTACTGCTGTGATGGCAGTAACCTCCCTTTTACTTATGGGAGCCCAGGCGAGGGGGCATAAAAGAATACTCGCCGATCATATACCATTAGCTTAGTTGGATAAAGCGCTGCACTACGAATGCAGAGATCCCGAGTTCAAGTCTTGGATGGTATACCATTTCACCTTCTGCGAAAGTATGAAGGCATTATTTTCTCATTTTTTACACACAACCAACATTAAATAACACGACACTCTGTTTATTTTTTTCATTATCTCGAATCTTTGTTCCTTATATATAGAATGGTTGTTGGTTTAAGTGTTGGCCATTCATACATACTAAGGTATTAATTGTCATTGTATAAAACATTACTACCTGGGGATTACCGTAAAATCCCCACTCCTTTGCTCTTGTAGCTCAGTTGGCAGAGCGCTTCCATGGTAAGGAAGAGGTCAGCGGTTCGAGCCCGCTCAGGAGCTCCAATATATTCTAAAAACCCAACATAATGTGAACTCATATGTTGAACCTCCCTTTTAAAATGCACGTTTCGCTTAAGCGTGCATTTTTTATTATTTTAGTTGTTGACATATGTATAACAAAGTGGTATGATAACAATACAAAATTAATATAGAAAGGAAATGTATTTAAATGGCAAATTATTTGTTAAAGTATGTAGGTACTTACAGGGTGCTTCCAGAGATCGATAGAAGCACAGGTGATTTTCCAAGAGATTTTGACGGTAGTATTGTTGACGATGATATTTACATAGCGTGTCAAAACAATATACAAATCAAAATGGCGCATTTGGATAGCAGCCGAAGAATGCTACTATCTGCGTACATACCGTCTATCGGCAGAGGAAGAAATATCAAAAAAGCGCTTGACGAACAAGAAATTTTCTACACCGAGTATGAAGAAACCGATGTAGAAGTTATTTTTCTATTCAAGGCAGCTGATATTGAACCTGTAGCTAAGCTTTTAAAGGCTAAAACAAGTGGGGCGGGTATTAGGCCGTTTTCTAGTAAAAACCTACCAAAGCGCAAAGATGTAGTGTTGCCCGAGGATGAAATCGCTCGATACAAGGAAATTACGAGCAAAGTAGATCAAGGCAACTCATTACTTATTCATTCAAAAACACTTGCGTTTTTAAGTGATGTACTTGAAAAGGAGCTAAGGAAGGGCAATAAAGAGTTTAGCTATAAAAAAGATATGCGAAAACAAAACCTGGCTAGGCAAACAAAAGAATATATATGGACCAAAGGGTATTGGGATAGATATCTGGAATATCTAAATCAAGAATTAAGTAAATAAAGGAGAGTGAACATTATATGTTCGTTTTTTGGTTTTTAGTTTTAATTTTTGCAGTGGTAGTTGTATTGCTTTTAACACACCTATGGGGCGAAAAAGTATACGACACTTCTGAAAAAATATATAAATCGTTAATGGAAGAAGATGACAACGAAAGGCGGTAAAAATGTATTACGATTTTGACAACGAAGCTTATCAGCAGGAAAGAGAAGAAAGAGAAAAAGCTAGAAAAAGAAAACTTAAAGGTGGAGTAATTATTCTAGCTATCGTAATTGTAAGTTTACTTTTAGGAATTCTATGTATTGAAAAGATTCCTAGAGGTTATGTTGGTGCAGTTTACTCTATTAGAGGCGGCACATCTCAGGAAGTTCTAACTGAAGGTTGGCATGTTGTGGCACCAACTAAGAAAGTTACTGAATATTCTGTAGCAACAGAGCAGCTTCTGATGAATAAGGACAACGAAGAATCTTTCAAGGCAACTTGTAAAGACGGTGTTCTAACTGTGGATATTGAAGCATCATATCATTTTGACGCAGAAGATATTCCATCAATTGCAAAAAGATATAGAGGTCTTTCTGGTGAAAGCATTGTTGACACAAGAGTTAAATCAAAGATCAAGACTTATGTTAATGAAGTAACTTCTAAGTATACAGTACTTGAAGCTTACATGGATAAGAAGTCTGAAGTTAATACTGAACTAACAAAGAAGCTACAGGATAAGCTAAAAGATTATGGTGTAGTAATTGAGTCAGCAACTATTTCAAGAGCAGAGCCTGATAAAGCAATTAAGACTGCTATTACTGAAAGAAGTAAGAAGGCTCAGGAAGTTGAGGCTGCAAAATTAGAGCAGCAGAAACAGAAGATTCTTGCTGAAACAAAGAGAATTGAAGCTGAGGGTGAAGCGGCAGCCGCTGTAGAAAAAGCACAGGGTGAAGCCAAGGCTAACAAACTTCTATCAGATTCTTTAACAGATAAGCTGCTAAAAAGCAAAGAGCTTGAGGCAAGACAGAAGCACGGTTGGGTTACTATCCAGGGTGCAGGAAATACTATTGTAGACGCAACTAAATAGGTTTATTTATAGGGCAAAATGGGCCAAAACTGGCCTGTTTTGCTTTAAAATCAAACTTAGGTATAATTAGTCGTTAAAAGCACAAACGCTTACGACAAGTCAAAAATAACAGAAATGGAGGGTGTAATGACGAGTTATATATTTCTAGCTGTGATAAAAGTGCTAGATAATATTATCAGTACTGCTAAAAGTATAGCCACGTACAAAGAACAGAAAATATTGTCATCAGTATTTGTTGTGTTATCACAGTTGATTTTTTACATGGTTATCGATCAGGTTATAGAAGATAACACTATATTGGTTATTATCATAGTTGCTGTATCATCGGGCATCGGTAACTATATTGCTTTTGCTATAAATGATAAGTTTAAGCGCGATAGCAAATGGATGGTAGTATTAACTACTTCATGTAAAGAAGACGTTAAGTTATTATGCAACTACCTAGCTCGCCATAGCATCCGATATGTGGCAAGTGACGGGTATGATAAACAGGGTAATCCTACTATTAATGTTATTGCATTTAGCAAAACAAAAGAGGAAAGCTCTAAAATTGATGCATTTTTAGAAGTTACAAACCACAAGTATTTAGTAGAAATTTTAAAATAAAAAGGAGAACAACAATGGCACAGACAGCAAAAACACTAAAAGCAAGACACGAGGACAGAGCAACAAGACTTCATCAGAAAGATCCTCTAGAAAACAAAAATATTGTAGCAAAGCTAAAAAGAAAGCTTAGAAAAATGGACCAGGCGTAATGCTTGGTCTTTTTTTTTTGTGTTTTAGTCTTGACAAAATGGTTTGGATGATGTAACCTAACAATACAAAATTAATTACGAAAGGAGGATAGGTATGATATATTTAAATAACGCAGCAGGAACCAAACCTTTTCCTGAGGTGGTGGCAGCTATAGTAGATGTGCTTGAAAACAATTGGGCAAACCCACATGATACATCGTCTGTAGGACATGATGCACAAATGGCAATTAGTAATGTAACAGATCAAGTTGCTGAAGATATTAATTGCAGCCCAGATGAGATAATCTGGACCAGCGGTGCAGCAGAGGCGAATAGCTTGGCAATTATGGGTTTACTGCATATGAACCCACATATGCACTTTTATACAACTAGATTAGAGCACACGTCAATATCTAATATAGTTAAAAGCATACCAAGTAATCCTACATTTTATTTAAAAAATGATAATGAAGGATTTGTAGATTTAAACGACTTAGAAAATAAACTAAGTAATAACCATAAAAATGGTATTAAATCTTTTGTAAGTGTTGGGTATGCAAATTCCGAAATAGGCACAATTCAAGATATTAAAGCAATTGCAGAAATTGTACACAAGTACGATGGAGTGCTGCACACAGATGCAACACAAGCGTACCCTTGGTGTGAAAACCTTGATGTTGACAAATTAGGTATCGACATGATGTCTGTATCTGGGCAGAAGTTGAATGGGCCCAAGGGTGTCGGATTTCTATACGTTAAAAACGGAATCGAACTAAAGCCTTTAATATATGGATCTCAGCAGCAGGGTCGTAGGGGCGGCACAATGCCAACACATCTTATCGTAGGTTTTGGTATGGCGCTAGAAATAACTAGACGTAAAAAACCATACTACAAAGCAATGCTTAGAGACAAGTTGCTAGAAAGATTGATGATGATTGATGGAGTTCGATTAAACGGCCCAACATCAGACAGATTATCAAATAATATATCACTAACAATTGATGGTGTTAATGCAGAAAAACTGACAACACTATGTGATGTTGTTGGTGAAATTATTATAGGAAAAGGTTCTGCTTGCAAATCTCATGAAGCAAAAGCAAGTGATGTATTGCTTGCTATTGGATTAACAGAAGAGCAAGCGCTAAATACTGTTAGAATTACATTGGGTGAATCTAATGTACTTTTTGATATTGAACAGGCAGCGAAAGTTATTACTGGTTTAGTGGAAAGGATTAGACATGAAGAAGATTAGTAAAAAAGCCGTCGCCACTTCGGTGGCATCAGTTATATTATGTATAATAGTAGTTTTAGGAGTTGTGGATTACCATGCTAAAGTTACAAACCAAATTCACGATTTGGAAAGAAAAGTTGAGCTAGCTACAGAGTTTAATGAAAAACTTACTGGACAACTAGATGCAGCTAATGGTAAACTAGAAAAAGCAAACAAAACTATTAAAGATTTAAAAAATACTGAATATAAGTTAGTGTACATGGGCAACTACACAATCACTCATTATTGTGGTGAGAAGTGTGAAGGAGTTTGTGGAACTGGCAATGGTCAGACTGCAACTGGCACGAAGGCCCAGGCAGGTAGAACTATAGCCATAGATCCAACAATTATTCCTTACGGTACAGAAGTGTACATTGACGGTTATGGATGGCGTGTTGCTGAAGATTGCGGCGGAGCAATCAAGGGCAAGAAGATCGACATGTTTGTAAACACACACAGTGAAGCAATGAAATCAGGAAAGAAATACAAAGATGTTTGGGTGCTAGTTAAGAGATAACAGCACAAAATTAATTGAAAGGGAGTTAGGTTAAAATGAGGAGTAGTGATTTAAAAGAGTATATATTAGATGGTAATTACATAGATGTGATTCTTGAGGATTTAGGATGCGGTCATATTTCTAAGCACGATGGATATTACACATGTTCCAACCCTGATGGTGATAATACTCATGCAGTGGTTGTTTATGAAAGTGAAACACTGACAACTATAAACTACACAAGAAACATTGCTAAGAATAAAACTAGCACTGATATTTTTGACCTAATTTCCTTTTATAGAGATTGCACTTTCCCAGAGACACTGAAGTATGTGCATGAATTACTGGGATTGGATTACTATAAAGAGAAAGACGAGGATATTCCAGAGAGTTTACAGATTATAAAACTGTTAAAAAGTATGAATTCTGGAAATGATGATGAAGAACTTGAGCCGCTAGTGCCAATTTCTGAAAAGATACTAGAGTATTATCTGCCGTATGGGAATAAGATGTTTTATGATGATGGTGTGTCATTGGAAGTTCAGCGTGAGTTTGAAATGCA
>JAEIGA010002133.1_pt1 | contig 31588 bp, 27 predicted proteins | sample 9270691 | NCBI WGS metagenome assembly JAEIGA01 (sample SAMN17057246, study PRJNA624740) | gut metagenome | biome: biome; isolation source: fecal sample | host: Bos grunniens | place: China: Xizang | collected 2019
CTTACCTGCCTTAAGAGCAACAACTGAGTTGTCAACCTTGTAAATTGGAAGATAGTAAGTCTCACCACCAAATACTACGGTATAGAAATCCTCCTTGATATACTCATAAGTATCCCAGTCCATCTCGTCAGTCTCACCCTGATAGAAGTCGATGAGTGAATCAGCGTCGTCAGCTACATAAGCGCCTGTCTCCTGCCATGTTGCACCACCGTCAACAGAGAAAAGGAGGAAGTTATCCTCATTTACCTGGAACTTAACATCAACATGTCCCACAGGAACCTCAAGGCTCTTAGCCTCGCCGTTAACTACAACAGCCCAATACTTAACGCCCTCAACCTCAACTACAGTCACAAGACCTTCCTGAGGAGTTGTAGGAATAGTTACAGATGTGGCGTCAGCGAAAGTAATTACAACATCACCCTCTGCGTTCTTGGTAACATTGGTAACACCAACAGCTACGAGAGCAGCAAGAGTCTTTGCATCCTCATTGGCAAGGTTCTCGTCTGCCTTCTTTAGTTCCTCGATAGCGGCATAGATCTTACCAGCCTCTTCAGTCAGGTAAGCTACTGTACCATCGAGCTCACCATCAAGAGCGTCGAGCTGTGTTGTAAGATTTGTAATCGACTCTGCAAAACCCGCATCAGCAAGCTTGTAAGCTGCATCAAGACCATCGATCTTTGAGTTGATTGTGGTAACATCAGCATTGAGCTGACTCTCCACCTTTGTCAATCTCTCGTTAAGTTTCGTGAGCTGCTCAAGGATACCTGAGTCGTCATAACAAGACACCGCTGCAAGTGCAATTGCACTGAGGCAGAAAAATTTTAATGTCTTTTTCATAACAAATAAGATTTAAGTTAATAATGAATAATAATTATGTTTAGTATTAGTTTTTCTGTTATCAGAAAGATGCAGTCAATGTAAGATTTGCTCCAGTATAAGCCGGAATCTCACGACATACACCACCCGAGCATATGAATCCGGCTCGATAGCGACCATAGCCTGCAGCTACACGTATCTTGTTGTATACATAGCTGAGACCGGCATTATAATAATGAAGACCACTATCACCGTGATTGTACATATCACTGGCGAATACGCTCCAATGTGGCGCGAAGCTCACCTCAAGAAGAGCCGCCATCCAGTCTTTCTGGTAATCGTCAGATGCCAGATACTGAAGTTCAAGTCTTGTAGAGAATTTTGAGCTCCACTTGTATAGAAGGTCTGCTACGACAATGTGTGAAGTACCGACATACACATCATAATCAGCATAATTCTTCTCATGCTTGTTATAGTCCTGCAAAGAATAAAGAAGCGTGGTCTTGAATTTCTTTGTCCACTGTTTCTCTACATCAACACTGAAGTCACGGAAAAGGAGTTCTCCCCCCTTTGCGCCACCGGTTTCATTTAATGAGTAATAAGTAGAGAAGTTTGCATGAACTTTCATTCCTCGCTTACCACCGATCTTGGTACCACGACGGAAATTATAGAAGGCATCCAGCTGTCCACCAATCTCACCTGCGCGACTCTTATTACCTCCTATTTCAGGATTATACGGATTGAGAGCAGTGAGCATGTAAGTATATTGCGTGGTCATCGCCGGACAATACGACATTACATTAGCAGATGCGGCATACATCAGATCAGATGTGTAGATCTGCTGGGTCATACGCTGGAGTCTGCGACCGGTGAAAGAGACGCCAAGTCCACGTGAGTTATATCCGAGTTCAACCAGCTGCGCATTACCACGCTCTGCCTCAAAGAACTGATTAACAAGCTGAATACCGGCATCGACATATTCTGCCTTGGCATAAAAGCCATCCACCTCGACATTTGCTCTGGCAGACCATCCCACGTTGTGATCACGGCATCCTAAAGCAAGAAGAGCATCTGACATGTCCTCATACTTGCTCAAGACAGAACCTTCGAGATAGAAAGACATTTGATCCCAATCCAAAAGGTTTGAAAGAGAAACGCTGAGATCAGCTGCAACAACATTGACCTGATCGGCAAGTCCAAGACCGAAGAAAGAGCCCTCACGTCCCATCATCAAGCCATACTCGGAGATCTTACCGAGTCTTGGGACACCGCAGAAAGCCTTTAAAGCGATCTTGTCTTCCCAATTATAAGTTGCTCGCGCACCAAGAAGAGCATTATTGATTCCTAATGTCCTGTCTTCCCAACTGCGGAACAGAAGCCCGCTTCCCAACTGATCGTAAAAAGTTCCGGCAGTGACAGAATATGAATCATCACGCCATGTGACATAGAGATTACTGATCGTCATCCTGTTCACAGGGAAAGGATATCCCACTGTTGACGGGAAATAGCCCTCAAGCTGAGCACCGGCTGACAGACGCCCCTTGTAGTAATCCAGCTTAAGGTAGTTATTCGTAGCGTAGATTCCGCCTTCATTCAACTGCAACAATTCAGAAGGAGAGAACCCGTTTGCCGGATCCTCCACATACAGATGATGAGTCGACTCAAGACTGGCTGAAATCCTTCCCCAATCCCTTCCCGAAGCATATGAGCATACAGCGAAAAGAGTCGCTAAAATGACAATAAAAGTTCGTTTCATAGGCTAAGATGCAGACTATCTGCACTTCTTCACAGCTTCGAAAAGTTCAAGCTCGTTTCCAGGAATATAAGAAGTGTGGGAATAAACCACTTTACCTTTCGAGTCAAGGACAAAGACATGAGGAACGACTGAAACGTTCATCGCTCTCATGAAATCCTGATTCTTGTCAAAAAGAAGAGTGTACTCCTCTCCCCAACCGCGACCTTCTGCAAATGACTTTGCCTTTGCAAGAAGTCTGCTGTCATCAGTCGAAACCGCAACCACACGGAATTCAGCTTCATCAAGCCAATCAGGAAGAGCATCATAAATAGCGTCAAGTTCACGGATACATGGCTTGCACGATGTAGACCAGAAAGAGAGGATCATAGGAGTTCCTGCCTCTACAAGCGACTTTGTGTCCACGGTCTCACCTTTTGAATTTTCCACAACTACAGACGGCACCTGCGCAAATGCGACAGATGAAACCATAAGAAATATGGCTACGAGAATATTCTTCATACCTATAACTGGTTATATTTTGCAACTACATAAACGGTGAAGAACCCACCTCAAGCGAACAAAGTTATATAATATTTTTTTCAATTCAAAAGTTTTGATCCAAGAAAACGCACTAATCCAGCATTTTATATAGTTCGATTGTCCGCTTTGCTTCATCTACATCATGGACTCTAAGTATGTCTGCACCGTTTTGTAAGGCATAAAAATGCAGGACTTGAGTAGCAGGAAGCGCCTCTTCAGGAGAGATATCAAAACGTTTATAAATCATGCTCTTACGTGACAAACCTATCAGTACCGGAACAGGGGTATGATCAAGCTTTTGTATCTGTTTGAACTGTGAAATACCTTTGAGGAGGTTATAATTTTGCTCGACAGTCTTTGAAAATCCGAAACCAGGATCCAAAATCCAGTTATGAATACCATACTTTTCGGCCTTCTTGTTAAAGATTTTAAAGTACTCCAGTATATCTTCTAACAAATTATCATATATCGCATGATTCTGCATGACTTCAGGAACACCTCTTTTATGCATCGCAATATACTGAAGCCCCAACCGGCCTACAACAGGGAGCATCTGAGGGTCATCTTCACCAGCAGAAATGTCATTGACAATAAACGGACCTATAGCTTCATATACTTTCTCTACAACAGAAGCCCAGTATGTGTCTATCGATACGGTTATGTCGGGAAAGTTTGCCTTTAGCGCCCTGAGAACAGGCTCCAATCGGCGCCATTCCTCATCTGCACCGACCGGCTTTGATCCTGGTCTTGAAGAGCATGCACCGAGATCAATGATATCAGCCCCTTGCTGCAGCATATTTTCTATACGGGCCACCGCAGCAGTCACATCCGCACATCGGCTCTGGGCAAAATAAGAATCGTCAGTCAGATTGACGATTCCCATTACTTTTATGATTCTGTTTTTGTCCATATCAACGACAAAAGTAGTAAAAAGATTTCTCGACTTCGCTCGAAATGACAAATTAAATCCAACAAACAACTGTCATTTCGACCGAACAATCCAACAAACAACTGTCATTTCGACCGAACGTAGTGAGTGGAGAAATCTTTTTAGCTATATTTGCATATCAAACAAACAACATTTCTATGCTAGTAGTACTCGAAGGTCTGGATGGAGCAGGAAAATCCACACAGGTAAAGAATCTGAGAACATACCTTGAAAACCGTTTTGGCTCACTTGAATACATTCATTTCCCACGCTACGACGCGCCTGTCTATGGCGACCTTATAAGCAGATTTCTCCGTGGAGATTTCGGTTCAAATGAAACCGTTCATCCGCAGCTTGTCGCACTGCTTTTCGCAGAAGACAGACACGGCGCAGCTTACCAGATGAAGAAGACGCTTCATAACGGAGGACACATACTTCTTGACAGATATGTTTATTCCAACATCGCATACCAGTGCGCAAAACTAAAGAATCAGGAAGAGGCAGCAGACCTTAGAGAGTGGATATTCAACACTGAGTACGGAAACTTCGACCTTCCTGTACCAGATCTGAATATTTTCCTGGACGTTCCGATCGGATTCGTCGAGGCTAAGCTCAAGAGCCAGCGCGGAGGAGCAGACAGAGAATATCTCGAGGGCAATCAGGATATTCATGAGGCTGATATAGAGTTCCAGAAAAGAGTACGCGATATATACAGGAAACAGTGCGAAAGAGACCCTAAGTTCATAAGGATCGACTGTTCCGATGAAAACGGCCAGATGCTTCCTCCGGGCGCAATCTTTGCCAAGATTCAGGAAGTGGTAGACACAGCCATACAGGACAAGCAATGAGATATCTCCTTTTAAGACTCAAGCGTTTCTGCGGTTACATCGTAGGAATCATTTTCTTCATCTCCGGCATTCTCAAACTGATGGACCCGGTCGGAGCCGGACTTGTCATGAACGAATATTACAAGTTCATGCATCTGGAGTTCCTTTCATTCTCAGCCAAGTTCCTGGGAGTTACCTTCGCTTTTGGAGAGGCAGTCATCGGAGCAGCACTTGCAACAGGAGTATGGAGACAGATCATTGCCAAATGTGCCTTGGCACTGCAGACCTTCTTCACCCTGATAACATTGTCTCTTGTAATTTTTAAGCCCGAGATGGACTGCGGATGCTTCGGTGAAGCCATTCACCTTACACATGCCCAGACATTCGTCAAGAACGTCATCCTGCTTGCTCTGATCGCGACATATACCTTCCCGCTTAAGCAGCTTGGACAGACCATCAGAAGAAAGTATGTCTCATTTTCAATCCTGACTGTATCTCTCGCTGCATTCACAGTCTATTCATGGATATATATACCTCTGACAGACTTCACAGCATATAAAAGCGGAGCCGAACTTCTCAGTTCAAGTTCGATCTACACTGATGATCTTTACGAAGCTGTCTTCACATACGAAAAGGACGGCAGGACGCAGGAGTTCTCCCTTGATGCGCTCCCAGATTCCACATGGACCTTTGTAGGAACACAGACGCGTACAAAGACAGATCGGGACAGGTCATATATCGGGCTTTCATTCTACAAGCCAGGCACAGAAGAATATGCAGATTCTCTTGCATGCTCCGGAAAAGTCATGATAGTATCAGTATATGACACTGATATGAAAGAAAACAAGTGGAAAGGCATCGAGTCTTTCATTCTGAATGCAGAAGCTGCCGGCTTCAAGACCATACTCATCTGTACAAGCAGCGAAGGAATCCCGGGTGCACTTGCAGACATTGCATTCATTTCCGACTACAAGACAATCATAAGCCTGAACAGATCGAACGGAGGCGTCACATATTTCAGCAACGGAACACTTCTCAGGAAATGGGCCCGCATCAACACGCCTGACATGCAGGAACTGGAAAAGACATTCAAGGATGACACTACTGAAGTGGCCATGTCATATAACAGTAAAGGAAGCCTTGAATTCCAAGGCTTCCTTCTATACGTTTTTGCAGTATTGCTGCTTCTATAGTTCCCTCGACTTCGCTCGGGATGACAAATACTATTTGTATTCGTAAGGGGTTGGCTGATCGATCGGACAATCAACCACATTGACAACCTGGTAATTTCTTCCGTTCTTTGCAGTGACGAATGCCGCAAAGTGGAGATTGCTCATCTCCTTGAGTTTCCAGGTTTCCTTATCTATATTCAATACGAATGTTCTCAATGCTGTCTTTCCGGCCTTGATTTCGCCGAGAGGATATCCGGCATATGTATTGCCGAATCTTGAATCAGCACTACGAACACAGTTCTCATGGTAGTTGTATGAATTATCAGCGATTCCGAGGTAATCGGTCTGCTGACCATATACATTGTCCTGCATGAACCATACGCCGAGATTATACTCTCCAGTCTCAGCAGCCTTAACCTCAACTGTAACTACAAGAATATCATCATTCAACACAGGATTAGCAGAGATACCGACTTTTGCCGGAGCTGCAACTCTTTCACTGACAGCAGTCTTCAGCACACCAGCCTTACCATCTGGATCAAGGTCATAAGAGAATGAAAGAGCCATATCAATCTCAAGATAAGGATAGCCGCTGGCCTTTGGTCCTGAGATATAGGCAGGATCACCGGCGCTGTATGAATGTACTGCAGCATGTACAGCCATCTCCTGCATTTCCGCATCCTCAAATGCAGCTCTGAGAGCACGTATCATACCGGGACAATAGCCACAACCTGTACCTGTATACTGATTCAGGAACGCTCTGTGAACAAATGAAGTATTCTGAACTGAAGGATCTGCAGCAGCTGCAGGCACGGCCATATCAATGGCGGTTATAGTCAACGGATCCTTGGTAGTATCAAAAGTTCCGTAAGAACCGATGACCTTGTATATACCGGGAGCTGTTACTGAAAGCGTATTTCCACTGATAGGAGTCATATCAGATGCAAAGTAGAAATCAGTCTCAGCAGTGACATCCTTTCCGTCAAGTATAGCTGAAAATGTTACGACATCAACTCCATTGCTCTGGATGACATTCTTATTGGCAGAAATATAGAACCCTGCATCCAATGAAACGTTTTCCTTCTCGCAAGAGAGAAGCACCACTGCTGACATAAGCAGCAGTGATGCGAATTTCATAATATTTCTCATTATCTAATTGTATTTTCCATTTTACGGAGATACTCCGCCATATTTGAACGAGCCTCTTCCAAAGTCACTGGCTTCACATCGATCTTAGTGAACTTCACTGGAGCGTCGAATCTTGTCATCGGCTTGTGGACAATTTCAAGCGCCTCGGTTTCCGGAGCGACTATATCCTTTGACTTAGACATAGACCTTGTTGCAACAGACTGAGCATCAGCAGAATGTCCTCTTGTAAGAACTACGTCTGACACGATAGGAACATTAAGGAGATAACGTCCTGTAGTAGCCTCCTGACCGATTACGTTAGGATAATACTTGACACCGTTTCTCTCAATCGCCTTGATGGTAAGAGTATTCTTGTCAGAAGACATTTCCACATCAAAAACAAGCGGTGCAGCATAGTTTCCTGTAACTGAATCAGAATAGTAGAAGATAGTGTTGTTACTCTCCTGATCTGCAAAGCCGGCCATATAGAAAGGATCGCTCCAGTTCATGACAGGTGATCCAAAGTACATATCTGCAGTGATGGTAAGCTTCGGCTGACCATTGACCTCTGTCACCTCAATGTACATCTTAGGACCGAAGTCATTGAAGATTGAAGGTACGTCTACAGTATTGATAGTCTCGCTTACGAAGAGATCGTATGGAGTCATTGTCTGATATGCGACATCAACACCACCGTCAAGCCATCCCATAAGCATGAGCTTGTTCTGGTTTGCAAGACGTCTTGTGTTGAAGTTCTTTGCAGTTGCAAGGAACTCATCATAGTAAGCCTCGATTTCCTGATCTGACCACTTGGTATTCTCATGATATACGTCGTATATCTCTTTTGTGATTGAAGAAGGGTAATCGTCAACATACTCTGAAACGATTGACACGTTCTTCTTGAGGGTTCCTCTTGTCTCTCCGTTGATTACTGTTGCAGACATTGTCCAGTCGTCTGCAAGAACATCAGCAAGATTGAAGTATGATGCGCATGGAGCAGCCTCATAGTAAGGAGTTGTAAGGTCAGCTACCGCCGGACACTCTGTGATATCCTCATAGTTAAGGTCGTTCGGAGTGTTCTCGTCGTTGAATCCTACAACTACGAGTCTTGTAGTCTCGCCGTCGATTGTAGGAAGAGACATGACAAGTCCTTCTTCAGAATTGATCATTTCAACATCATCTGCAGAGAGCTTATATGTCTGGCCATAGCTGAGATATGTTCCACCGCTGTTGATTGCATAGATCCAATCCTTGTAATAGTTTGCGCCATAGAAACATTTGACAACAGGATTCTCAGGCGAAGTACACTTGACATTGAATTTGGCCTCATAAGGAGAAGACTCTTCCTCAAGCGGAGTAACCACGATCTTAGGACCTGAAGTCTTGGTCTTAGGCGGCGTATTGAATGTATAATGTGCAAAACACTGCTCAGATCCAGCCTCATCACCCATACCGGTTACGAGAACATGATACTTTGTGTCAGCCGGAACATCGTAGAAATGGCTTGAAAGAGCAATCTGAACAGGGCCTTCTGCCATCAAAGCACCAAAATTATACATAGAGAAATATGATCCGGTAGCCCACTGGAGCAATTCCTCCCTGTTACCAAGAAGCTTCATCATCTCACCATATGTACCATCGTCAAGGATACAGAAACTATAGAAAGCTACTTCCTCAGAAGGAATGAAGTTCAAAGTCGCATCAACAGGACCAAGTTCTACAATCTCCATTTCAACTTTACCATTGAGTTTGCTTGGTTCAAGAGCACGGAAAAGCTTCTTCTGATATGCGCCTGTCCACATCTCATCGATAGGGCTCGCAATATCGATACCATCGTACATTCCGACACTCTTTGTCAGACCGTAATGTCTGTCATACTGATCGCCGTCAATCATAGGAAGGTAGTAGCCGGCATCCCATCCTGCAGGATATGTCCAGCCGTCAACCACATAGTTAGGAGCATTCTCACCTTTGTACTCATCAGGAAGTTCCATCCACTCGAATTCACCGGCAAGGAAGACAACCGGCTCACCTGGAGAAATCGGATTCCAGATGATAGTCTGGTCCTTTGCATCAACCTTTCCGTCTTCATTCAAGTCCTCTGTACTCTGCATTCTGTTTGTCATGTCAGAGAACTCTATTGTCTCATCCTTGGTAGTATACATACCAGCATTTGTAAGGAGCATCCAATACTCGTCTGAGTTCTGTCTCATGAGATTGTATGTCATGATATCAGTCAAGGTATATCGGATACCCTTGCTGCCAGGTGTACCAGGAGTTGACTGTCTGACAGACTGAGGCATTGTAAGATGCATCTTGAAACCATCGTACATTGTTGCGACAACAGTACAGAGCTGGTCAAACTTGAACTCTTCAGTAGTAAACTTGAAAGAATAAACCTCAGAGAATTCAGTTGCAGAAAGTCTTGCTACGATGTAAAGGTTGTATTCGGTATTTTCCTCAAGTTCAGCAAGCAGCTGGTAAGTACCGTTCTCCTTAAAGGTCTTCTTGGTACCGATCATATAAATCATGCTTGCCTTCTGAGTTTCCAATTCGTCCTTCTGACAGACATAAGAAATCTCTGTTTCAGCAGGGACTGTAACAGTTACCGAGACATAACCCGGGCCAGCCTCCTTGAAGTTCACTGAGAAAGTGCCGTTTTCCAACTGATCACAAGCTGAAAATACTCCAGCCAAAACGACTGCAGCAAGCATTCTGAGCAAACGGAGCACAAAATTTTTGTTCTTCATCTTGATATTTATGAGTTTAATAAATTAAATTGGCTTTGGTATATCGCGGCAAAGATAAACTTTTTTTGCAAGTTTCCAATCAAGGATTCCATAAGAGGCTTATTTTTACTATATTTGCGGTCGAAATATAAAAATGAAAGAAATGAGTAATTTTTCACTATTGGCAGTTTCGCCCATCGATGGACGTTATTCACGTCAGACAGAATCACTTAGAGAGTATTTCAGCGAATATGCGCTTATCAAGTACCGCGTTCGCGTAGAGATCGAATATTTCATTGCTCTCTGCCAGATCCCGCTTCCTCAGCTTGCCGATTTTGATTCATCGAAATTCGAAGCCCTGAGGGACATCTACAGGAACATGACTCCGGAGGATGCTGCCAAGGTGAAGGAAATTGAAAAGGTCACAAACCACGACGTCAAAGCTGTGGAATATTTCATCAAGGACCGCTTCAAGGAGATGGACATCATGAAATGGGGTGAATTCGTTCATTTCGGTCTCACATCACAGGATATCAACAACACATCTGTCCCTCTTTCATTCAAAGAGGCGATCGAGCAGAGCTTCATGCCGCTTCTCAAGGAAGTCCTTGGACTCATCAAGGGCATGGCATCTGACTGGGCTGAGATCCCTATGCTCGCAAAGACTCACGGCCAGCCTGCTTCTCCTACACGCGTAGGAAAGGAATTCAACGTATTCGTCGTACGTCTTGAGGAGCAGATCCGTCAGTTCGAACTTCTTACCTATCCTGCAAAATTCGGTGGTGCGACAGGAAACATGAATGCACATAAGGTAGCGTACCCGGCAGTTGACTGGATTGCTTTCGGAAACGATTTCGTGGCATCACTCGGTCTTCAGAGATCATTCCCTACAACTCAGATCGAGCACTACGACAACCTTGCGTCACTGTTCGACTGCCTGCGTCGTATCAACACCATCCTTATTGACTTCGCACGCGACATCTGGACATATATCTCGATGGAGTATTTCCGTCAGAAGGTAAAGGCCGGAGAGGTAGGTTCATCAGCTATGCCGCATAAGGTAAATCCTATCGACTTTGAAAATGCAGAGGGCAACTTCGGAGTGGCAAACGCTCTCTACACCCACCTTTCGATGAAGCTCCCTATCTCACGCCTTCAGCGCGACCTTACTGACTCGACAGTTCTCCGTAACATCGGAATGCCGCTTGCACACTCGATGATCTCGCTCAACTCACTGAAGAAGGGACTTGGCAAGCTCATCCTCAACGAGGACGCACTCCGTGCTGACCTTGAAAGAAACTGGGCTGTAGTTGCAGAGGCAATCCAGACAATCCTCCGCAGAGAGAACTACCCTAACCCTTACGAGACGCTCAAGGCTCTCACACGTACAGGTGCAGGTATCAATCACGAGGTCATAGCAGAATTCATTGAAACACTTGACGTCAGCGAATCAGTGAAAGAGGAGCTTAGAGTAATCACTCCTTGGACTTATACCGGTTTCTAGGGACTGTCATTCCGAGCTTGTCGAGGAATCTACTCCTCAATGATATAGACATCTTCGCCAGGGGCTGCAAAATAATATTGCTCTCTGGCGAATTTTTCTAATGTATCCAGATTGGATTCACGCTGATCGAGCACCATATCCATGTTCTCGATAGACTTCTGATAGAATTCGATTTGGGCATTCTGGTTGCGATAATCCCTTCTTGCGTCGATCCAATGTCCGATCGTATTGCCCGAACCGAAAAACCACGACCACAGAAAATACAGAAGCCAGCCTGTAGCGATGTATACAAGCCATTTGTTCTGTCCGGTATATAATTTCTTGACCTTTTCCCAAATTTCCATAATTCATTGACTCATGTGTGGACAAAAATAATTAATTTTGGGAGATTTTTTAAAATATTTCATAATGAAACCAACACTTTTAGTTCTAGCAGCAGGCATGGGAAGCCGCTACGGCGGTCTCAAACAGATGGACGGACTTGGTCCTTCAGGAGAAACAATCATCGATTATTCCATATATGACGCAGTTGAAGCCGGCTTCGGCAAGGTCGTCTACATCGTGAGAGAATATTTCAGAGAGCAGATGGAACAGGTGGTAAAGGAAAAGTACAGCAACGTAAAATGCATTGACGGTACTCCACTTGAATTCCAGTTCGTTACACAGGAACTCCACAAGATACCATCTCAGTTCACACTTAATCCTGAGCGTGAAAAGCCATGGGGAACAGCACATGCAGTCCTTATGGGAGCAGAAGCCATCAACGAGCCTTTTGCCGTGATCAACGGAGACGACTATTACGGCAAGGAGTCATTCCGCATACTCGGAGACTGGCTGAGAGCACATGAAGGAAAGACTGGAGAATATGCTCTCGTCGGATTCGAACTGGACAACACCCTTTCGGAATCCGGCGGTGTCTCACGTGGTATCGGCACAGCCGGATGCGACGGATTCCTCACTGACGTGGTGGAACATCACAAGATCGCAATGGCAGAAGACGGCAAGATCTACGGAGAGAACAATGCCACAGGCGAAACCGTGGAACTTGCACCGAAGGCACTTTGCTCAATGAACATGTGGGGATTCACTCCTGATTATTTCGACAAGAGCAAGGAGATATTCACAAGATTCCTTGAGGTGAACTGCAATGAACTTAAGGCTGAGTATTATATCCCATATGCAATCGACTGCATCATCAAGGAAGGTCTCGGAAAATGCGAACTTCTTTCAACTCCTTCACGCTGGTTTGGAGTCACATTCAAGGAAGACCGTCCGGGCGTAGTGGCCAAATTCCAGGAATTTGCCGACAATGGTGTATACCCTACTCCGCTTTATAAGAAATAACTTTCTCCAGACTCTTTCATACAATGGCAAGAAACTTCTTCTCAAGATATAAAGGCAGGGGGTCATATGACCTTCTGTCAAATTACAATTACTTCATGCCTGGCTTTACCGATCTTGCGTGGATAGTCATCCTCATGATAACCGGAGCTGTGCTCGGAGCTGCCATCCTGGCCGGATTCATATTTGCCGGATACGGGGCAGAAGTCGACACCTATGGAATGCTTATAGCATATCCTCTTATGTTCATACCGCCTATGCTGTATGCATCTGCAAAAAGCCGACGCAATGAAGGATTTGAGGACGGATACGCATTGGACAATAACAATTTCGGCAGATACAAATGGTACACAATGGTATTTGCGGCCATAATCATGACCCTTTCAATAGCATTTATGCTTGATCCGATAAACATGATTCTGCCTGAGATGTCCGATAAGTTGGTCAGACAGCTGGAACTTCTCATGAACGGACCGGCATGGGTAGCACTTCTTTCCGTGTCTGTCTTCGCTCCCTTCTTCGAAGAGTGGCTATGTAGAGGAATCGTACTCAGAGGTCTGCTGAAAAATGTCAGACCCGCTTGGGCCATTATAATTTCAGCATTGTTCTTCGCTGCAATCCATATGAATATCTGGCAGGGTATCCCGGCATTCATCATTGGACTTGTCTTCGGTTACATATATTATAAGACCGGATCACTCAAGCTCACGATGCTCATGCACTGCGTCAACAACACCATGGCATATGCAGTAAGCCAGATTCCTTCATTGAAAGAAGCGGACTATCTGACTGAAGTACTCAGTCCATGGGCATACGGATGCATCTATGGAATTGCAGCTATCATAATGATATTCGGACTGATAGCGATAAGAGGTATAGAGCAGAAAGAAGGCAACCTTGGAGGCTGCCAAAAATTAGAAGGTATACTTTAATTCGGCCTGTTCCAGAGAATCCAGTTTGCCGACGTCGATCAGATTCAGATCTTCAGCGACAACACCGTATATCGGATACTCCGCACAGACAGAAAGATAAAAATCAATTATAGGAAATCTTGGACTGTATGATCCGTCATGCAGTCCTTTTTCTTGCACATATGCATCCATGACATCAAAAATCTTGTCTGAGAGAATATGTATTCCTGAAAAGGCCAGTTTGATACATGTTTCCGGCTGAAGATTCTGAAATGGAGATTTCACTTCTCCTGTCTTTATGTTTGTCCATCCGACAAGCCGCATGGTCACTGGATCAAAAAGCAGATAACGGGAAGTATCACGCGCGCTCACCAACAATGTCGAAAGCGCATCTTTCCTTATCTGTGATGCAAACCAGCTGATATCAAGATCAGAGAGTATATCTACATTATGAACAAGAAATTCTCCGCAGTCTGCAAGAAATCTGCGGGCATTCAATATGCCGCCTCCAGTCTCCAGCAGAAGCTCACGCTCATCACTGACCTTCATCGTCAGCCCTGTACCAGCGTGCTGAGAAGCATCTTCAGAAATCCAGGTCTCGATCTTATCTGCAAAATGATGGACATTCACCACCGCTTCATCAATGCCGGCAGCCTTAAGTTTCCTTGCCACATGTTCGAGCAAGGGTTTGCCTGCAACCGGCACCAATGCTTTTGGCAATGAATCAGTTATCGGTTTAAGACGAGTTCCAAGTCCCGCCGCAAATATCATCGCTTTCATCTTTCAATATTCTGTTCTCTATGTATCAGACGCACTCTGATATCCGGATATTTTTCTATGAGATGTGCAGCAAGATGCTCGGCGCAATATACAGAGCGATGTTGTCCTCCCGTGCATCCGAAGCTGACCATAAGATTAGTGAATCCCCTGCTGCGGTATGTCTCCACATGCGGATCTACCACGCCGTACACATGGTCAAGGAATCCGATTATTTCGCCATCCTCTTCAAGGAACCTTATTACCGGCTCATCAAAACCTGTCAATTTCTTATATGGTTCGTATCTGCCCGGATTATGAATGGAACGACAGTCAAACACATAACCGCCGCCGTTTCCTGAAGGATCGTGCGGAACACCTTTCTTAAAGGAAAAGCTATATACCTTTACTTCAAGAATACCTTCATGGGAGGATTCTGTCTTGAAACGCGGCAAATTCACCATCATCCCCAATACATTCATCAGGTATGGATAATCTCCGAATCCGTCTGCAAGCATTTCCTTCAGTTCTGCTATGGCAGCAGGGATGCTCGTAACGAAATTAGCCTTATGCTCGACCCATCCCCTGAAGCCATACGCTCCAAGAACCTGAAGAATCCGGAACAGCACAAAAAGGCGAAGTCGCCTCATGAAGGAATCCTTATCAGCTGCCGCATATTCCGCCAATGCTGAAAGATAAGCATCCACCATTGCGTCCTTCTGCTGCTGAGAAAACCTTGCACGTGCCTGCCATGCAAATGATGCGACATCATAATATACAGGACCCCTGCGGCCTCCCTGGAAATCTATAAAATACGGTTCCCCATTGTTAATCATCACATTACGCGCATTAAAGTCACGATAAAGGAATGTATCCGTATCGTCGGCGAGAAGGTCATCTGCAAGCTTTTCAAAATCATCCTGCAACAGCATCTCATTGAATTCAAGGCCGGAGGGTTTGAGAAAACAATACTTGAAATAGTTCAGATCGAACATCACCATCCGTCTGTCGAAGGAAGGCTGAGGATAACATACTGAAAAATCGAGTCCTGCCGCACCACAAAACTGTATTTTCGGCAGCATGGCCATGGTCCGGCATAGAAGATCATCAACCTGCATCATTCCTTCTCCCGTTTTTCGTGCCTTCTGAAGCAGATCAAAAAGAACTACATCACCCAGATCTTCCTGCAGATACACAAGCGAATCATCACTCACGGCATATATCTCCGGCACATTAATCCCTTTTGAACGGAAATGAGCCGCAATCGTCAGAAAAGCCTGATTCTCGAGCACGTCCACTCCGACAACGCCTATACAGGAGCGGCCCACGCTTGCCAGCCGATAATATTTTCTGTTGCTGGCAGAGCCTGTAAGGGGGATACAGGACTCCGGTTCAACGGAGAATGATGACTTATATAGTTCTATCAGTTGATTCATATGACTGTCATTAAGATTCTTGGCGAATTTAAGAATTGTTACACAAAAAAGATTAAATTTGTAGGATTTAAATCTAAAAAAGCATGCTTAACTACGCTTATTGCTCGGACAAGTACCAATATACGATGGGAAAGTCATTTTTTGACAGCGGAATGAAAGACCAGCACGCCGTCTTCAATCTATTCTACAGAAAGGCACCGGAGAACAATAACTGGGCAGTGGTCAGCGGTATTGACGAGGTCCTGGAGATGGTTGAAAATCTTGGCAACATGGACCCCGCATTCTTTGAAAAATTCCTCCCCGGTGAGGAGTACAAGGATTTCAGGGGCTACCTTTCCGCAATGAAGTTCACAGGCAATATCTACGCAATGCGCGAAGGAGAGATCGTGTTTCCTAATCAGCCGATCATCATCATTGAAGGACCTCTGATTGAAGCGCAAGTACTGGAAACCCCGATGCTCTGCATCATGAATCACCAGATGGCGGTAGCGACAAAGGCATCACGCGTATGCAGGGCTACCAACAGACCGGTAAGCGAATTCGGATCAAGAAGAGCACACGGTCCATGGGCCGCCACATACGGTGCAAAGGCAGCAATAATCGCCGGATGCAGTACCACATCCAACATACTTACAGGAGCCATGTTCGACTATGGTTCGACCGGCACCATGGCTCATAGCTACGTGACTGCTTTCGGATGCAGCGTCAACGGCGAATTCAAAGCCTATGACACATATATCAAGACACATAAGGACGAAGCTATCATCCTTCTGATTGATACATACGACACGCTGAAGTGCGGAATACGCAATGCAATGAAGGCTTTCAAGGAAAACGGCATTGACGACAGCTACAGGGCAGGATACGGAGTCAGACTTGACAGCGGTGACCTTGCATACCTGTCAGCAGAGTGCAGAAGGATTCTTGATGAAAACGGATACACTCAATGTAAGATCTTCGCGACCAACTCGCTTGATGAATACCTGATCACCGACCTGGAACGTCAGGGAGCATGCATAGATTCATATGGAGTAGGTGATGCTATCGCCACCAGCAAGGCCAACCCTTGCTTCGGCAACGTATACAAGCTTGTCGAGATTGACGGCGAAGCAGTTCTCAAACGTTCGGAAGACAAGATAAAACTCATCAACCCAGGTTTTCAGATCACATATAGGATCATGAAGAACGACCCGGTCAAAGGTGACATATACAAGGTTGATGTAACATGTCTGCGCGGAGATGAACTCAGCAAGAAGATTGAGGCAGGAGAAGAATTCACCGTCTGCGACGAATATGACCGCTACAAGTACAAGACATTTGAGGCAGGAGAATACACAGCTTTTGTACTTCAGCATAAAGTCATGGAAAACGGCAGAAGATGCGTTCCGTTCCACACATTGATGGAAAAGAAGGAGTATTACAACACTACTCTCAGCCGTTTCAGTCCTAGTGAGCGCCGACTTATCAACCCGCATTATTACAAGGTGGACATATCGGACCAGCTCTACAACCTTAAGATGAGCATTATCAATCGTTTGACAACTGAAATCAAGAATTTCCATGAATAACAGCGCTTTAGTAGTCGTGGACATGCTCTACGATTTCATAGACGGAAGTCTCGCATGCCAGAACGCGGAAAACGCAGTAAAGGAAACGCTCAAGTTCATCGACTCTCAGACCAAGGGACACAAGGGAGATGAGCATGAGATCCTCGATACCTTCCCTATATTGTTCGTCAGAGACCATCATCCTGCTGATCATTCGTCTTTTACCAGTCAAGGTGGCATCTGGCCGGAGCACTGCGTCGCAGGCACACATGGAGGAGATATACACAAAGACCTTCAGCCATATGTGCAGGATGAACTTACATTTGACAAGGGATGCTGCAGAGAATCAGAACAATACTCCGGATACGAAGGAATGAATCCTGCAGACCAGTCTTTAGGAGAGATTCTTGAGCTGTTGGATACGACTGACGTATATGTCTGCGGAATTGCAACGGAATTCTGTGTCCGGAACACATGTGAAGACCTGGCAAAGGCCGGACATAAGGTTCATCTGCTTAAAGATTGCCTTGCGTTTGTTGATCATGATGAGCATCTTAAAGCCATCCAGGAAATGGCATCAAAAGGCATAAGTATTGAATAATAAATAATTATTCGTACCTTTGCCGTCTTGGTATGAAGAATTTTTGGGCAAAAATATGGATTCCCGCCTTGTTGGTGACGATGGCTGCAGTACAGTCATTCGGCATCGATTTGAGGCGTGCTTCATCATTTCATGCCTCACCGGCAGAAGTAAGAGACAGCCTGGACACAGATTCATTGACAGTGGATATTGATTCCCTGATAGCAGATACGCTCCTGCCGGACTCTGTCAGAATAGACTCACTGGTCATCGACAGTCTGCCAGCACTGCAGGCTGACACATTGATCCTTTCGGCCAGGGACACTATAAAGGTGCCGGACTCATTGAGACTGACTGACCCGTTCTTCTTCAAATACTATATCGCAGTCAAGGACTCCACAACAAGATTCCACGTCAGAGACTCCCTCCTTCAGGCAGGAGACACTCTTGAGGTTCACCGTCTTGACTCCTTATATATAAAGGACTCGACTGATGTTGCCATTGCTAAGCACAACGCATGGTATGCATCACTCAGCAGACGTGAACGTAAGAAATACGACGCAGAGCAGAAACTTCCTGCACTGATCGCCGAGGCAAACCGTAAGATGGCCATCAAGGACAGCATCAGAGCATACAAGGACAGTGTATTGGAAGCCACACCACGTATCCTTGAGACATTCGCCTTCCCTGACTCATTGAAATATAAGAGAATCGTAACCTGGACTCATGACAGGGACTTCCACAATCTTGTGAATCTCAGAGACCAGGCTCCTGACTCGTCGTTCAACTACAATTTCCACGAGCTTCCGATGTTCAAGGAGGATCTCAACGCTACATGGCTTGGAGTTGCCGGATCACCTGTTCAGCTGTATGACTACTTCAAGAGACAGGAAGAGGATAACGCCATTTTCTATAGTCCTTATCAGATCTACAGTTACACACCTGAAACCCTGCCGCAGTACAATACCAAGACGACATATACGGAACTTGATTATTACGGAACTCTCTTTGCCAACAAGGAGAAGGAAGAGGCCAACATCAAGATCCTGACGACTCAGAACATTACTCCGGAGCTGAACCTGATGCTTCAGTATCACAGATACGGCGGCAATGGTATGCTCAAGAGAGAGGACACAGACAACAGAACTGCGGTCATAGCCACCAACTATACCGGAAAGAAATATCTCATGCATGCAGGCTTCATTTATAACAGTGTAAAGAGAAGCGAAAACGGTGGTATCAAGGATCTTTCATGGATCAGGGATACGACTGTAGATGCACGAGAGGTGGATATCTATCTCAAGGATGCAAGCAATGTATTGAAGAAGAACACATTCTTCCTTGACCAGAGCTATAGAATTCCGTTGTCATTCCTTGACAGGAAGGTGCGTGAAGAAAAGAAGCTGAGAAGCAGAGAAGATTTTGTACTTGACAGTCTCAAGGCTGTAGGTGATTCGGCTGTCATCGCATCATATGAACAGACCATAAGTTACAGAAGAGAACAATACGAGAAATCGCAGGTAGATACGATCAATACAAATCTCACTACCGCATACATCGGACATAGCAGCGAACTTACAATCTTACGCAAGACTTATACGGACAATATCGCGACATCAGACAAGGAGGGAAGAGAATTCTACAACAACATGTTCTATCTCAACCCTACCACGAGCCACGACTCTCTGAGGGTTCTGAAACTTGAGAACAAGGCATTCATCAAACTCCAGCCTTGGAAGAGCGATGGCATAGTATCCAGACTTGATGTCGGTTTAGGTGACAAGATGGTAAGTTACTTTGCATTCAATCCAAAGGATTATGTCAAAGGACCGAACAATGTGATCCAGAACTCGGTATACCTATATGCCGGAGCTCAAGGACAGTACGACAGATACTTAAAGTGGAATGCAAAAGGACGATACACATTCCTTGGAGCTGAAATAAACGACTTCGGAATAGAAGGAAACGTATCATTCAGTGCCTATCCGTTCAGAAGAGCACGCAAAAGTCCGCTCACGCTTAATGTCCACTTTGAGACATCACTCAAGGAACCTGATTACTATCAGCAGCATCTCTATACGAACCACTACCAGTGGAACAACGATTTTGACAAGATTTCGACAACCAAGCTGGAGGCATCACTTTCAATCCCGAGATGGGATATGGATGCATCATTCGGATATGGACTGCTGAGCAATAACATATATTACGACACAGAAGGCATAGTCAGACAGAACAATTCCCCTATGAGCGTGATTTCCGCATCAATCAGGAAAAACTTCACGGTATGGAATTTTCATTTTGACCACATGGCCACAGTACAGTTCTCATCAGATGAGGCTGTGATGCCTTTGCCGCTTGTCGCCCTCAATCTGAGATATTATTTTCAGTTTGATGTAGTAAAGGATGTAATGAAGATGCAGATTGGAGCACACGGACTGTTCACGACGAAGTGGAATGCTCCATCATACAATCCTGTACTCGGAGTGTTCCATAACCAGAACACAGAACAGTATGGAGGTTGCCCTTACATTGACGCATTTGTAAATATTCAGTGGAAGAGAGCCAGCATCTTCCTGAAGTTTGTCAACGTCAACATGGGATGGCCTAACAAGACATTCGATTATTTTACTGCTGCAGGATATATCAATACTCAGAGGGCGTTCAAGTTTGGAATCACCTGGCCGTTCTATGTATTCGCACAAAAGAACGGAACTGCAGGCGCCGGCACAGGCGGAGGCGGTGGCAAAGGCGGTGCAAGAGGAGGCCTTCAAAGTAGAAGATAAATGATGAATTATAGTAGAATATTGAAATCATTAAGAGTCCCTGCCATTGCCATCATCATCATGATAGCGACTCCGTTGTACGATAACGGAAGGACTCACACCGATACAAGCGTGGATATGTTTCATTTCTCAGGAAGAAACATTGTATGCGGAATCGATCTCGGAGATGACATGAAGGGAGGACACGGCCTTGAAACCGGATTTGTATATGAGATCCTCAAGGCGTTCGCTGATGCACATAACTGCAATATCTCCGTCATTGCTGATGGAAAAGATATAAACTACGTCGACTCACTCAAGCATGGTCGTGTGGATCTTCTGATCGTTCACCATGAAGATATCGATGACTCCGGCAGCATCATGATGTCAGATCCGATGAACGGCTGCTCGGCATGGGCGATGAAAAACGGAAGCGCAGGTGAAATCCGCGAGATAAATGCATGGCTTTCCCACTACACCGGCACTCCTGAGTTCGAGGCTCTAAAAAAGAGATTTTTCCGTTCATACAACCCGATCAAGCTCGCTGAAAATAACGTCATAACTGACACAGTCAGTCCATATGACGATATGCTCAAACAGTATGCGGCAGAATTAGGCTGGGACTGGCGAATGCTGGCGGCAGTGGTATACCAGGAATCTAAATTCTCCATCAACTCACGTTCTTATCGTGGAGCAACAGGCCTGATGCAGGTGATGCCAAGAACAGGAAGGTTGTACAATATAGACAACCTTACTGATCCGCAGCAGAATCTCATTGCCGGTACGAATCATCTTAAGAGGCTGCAGAGATTATACAGGAAGTGCGACATGACACATGATGAGCGCATCCGCTTCACTTTGGCGGCTTACAACGCCGGTGAAGGAAGAATCATGGACTGCAGAAAGCTTGCAAAGGCCCAAAGATACGACGAGAATAAATGGAGTGACGTCGTCAAGGTCATTCCGATGATGAGAGAAGACTCGATTCTGACAGATGAAAATGTCAAACTGGGCAAATTCCAAGGCGTAGAAACTATTGCGTACGTAGATAACATCATGGACATCTATAAGGCCATCTGCCAGATCTGTCCACAGCAATAGGCTATTCCACTTTGAGGGTCCGAGCCGGATCCACCTTCATAACGAACAAGGACGGTATTAACAACAGAAGCATGATTGATACAAATGCCACAGCATCTGCAAGCAGAACAGCTGCTGGATCGATGTGCATAGGAACGAACGACACAAAATAATTAGTCGGGTCAAGGGAAACAAGATGAGTCTTGTTCTGAAGCAGACACAATCCGAAAGCAAGGAGATTACCGATCAGCATTCCTTTGAGTACAGTTCCGGCCGCGCTTGTGAGAAATACTTTTGCGACCATTGTATTTGTCATGCCAAGGGATTTAAGCAGGCCGATCATGGAGGTATGCTCGAACAACATGATAAGCAGACCGGTCATCATGTTCACTCCTGCGACTATGATCATGAGTATCAGGACAAATATCACATTGAATTCTATAACGTTAAGCCAGTCGAATATCTGAGGATATTTTTCCGCAACTGACGTCACAACCAGCACATCATCATCCTCCGACATGGTCTCGTGCATCAGTCCGGCAATTTCAAAGGACGCATGATCCATCAGCTCAGTGTCCGAAAAATCGGAATTCAGATCGATCTCAAACATAGAGACCTGACCATCATTCCATCCGTTCAGACGTCTGAGATCCTCAATGTCTGCATATACAAGAAATCTGTCATCTGTCCTGACCAAGGGTTCATATACATCCACGATATTGAACTGACGCACCTTAACCTTCTCACCTATGAAGTAGGTCAGCATCCTGTCACCAGCCTTCAGTCCGGAAACATCAGCCAAAGAAGCAGGAATCGCAACAGCAAGGCTCACAGAATCAGCAGGAACATCAACACGAGGTCCACCTTGGATACCTCTGACAAAAACTCCGAAAATATTTTCATCATGTTTTACTATTCCTGCACGACAAATCACCGGAGAGAGACCTTCCACATAATCCAGTTCACTGATTTTAGGAATATATGACTGGGTGGAACTTAATGGAGATGATTCATCCAAAACATTCATATCAGGCATCGTCAACTGAAGGTCTCCGGTCATTTCCGATATGCCATCATATATTTCCCGTCTGAATCCGGCGGATACAGCGACAGCTATGATCACGACAAGGAAGCTGACCGCCACTGCTGCCGTAACCATGCGTCCTTTGTATCGTAGACGTCTGGATATGAAGAATGGAACATTCATCTACCTGCCTGATGACTGATATTTAGCCAACATATTGTTATATTTCTTTTCCAGCTTTGCATTTTTCAGTCTTTTAGCAGCCAGAAGAGCATTGTGAATTACTGACACGTTATCCGGTTCTATCTTCAGAACCTTATCATAATACTTCAATGCCGTCTTGTAATCCCTGGATACGACAAGATAGTATGAGCCGATGTTTGCGATGAAATTCAAATTCTTTGGGAAATGCTCATTCAATCTCTTTGACAATCTATGGAACGCATCATACGAAGATGGCGTTCCCAAAACATATAGATTATAGCAATACTCCTGCATCAGGTCGCAGAACATTTCATCCTCGACAGAATAAGGTTCCGGAGTACCCGCCTCATAATACTTCCAGGCAGTTTTTGAGTTGATGAAATCATGCACAAGTCCCATGATGTATGACAATGCCATATCAGGACTCTCGCGTTCATATGAAAGATATGCGTTAGCTTTCATGAAATGGAAGTCCAGTCGTGCAGGATAGACGGAAATCGCCTTGTCCGCTGCCTTCAGTGCTTCTGCAAACAGTATATCATCATACTTCAGAAGTTCATAGTAATAGACATCACGTCCTGTCGAATCCTTGAGAGCCAGAATCGGTGACAGTCCCAGATATTTCGGCTCGGTACGCTGAACGACTTCTGTCTGCTGTGACTTTGTAATATAATAATAGAAACGGGCCTGGAGCATATCCGAATTATCCGGCTCCGCCTTACCCCAATTCTCAAGCAAGGTCTCAACTCCCACTCCTGAACGGCCAACTCTCTCCACAAGGGCATTATATCTTCTTGAATAATCCGTCGATTGGCCCCAAGCCGAAATGGCAAGCAGAACTGCTGCTGCAGCACAAAAGAAATTTCTCATACTCATTTAATATTCATTCGTATACGTCTGCTCTGGGGATGCAGACTATTACATCTGTTTCCTAAATTCTTGACAAAGCCCAATGGCAGGTCTTCATATTTCAACAGGAGATATCCTTTAGGAGATTCAGGGAAAACAACAGCATCCCTATGAAGGAAAGCCAGAGCAACATCCCGACCTATATTTACTGAAGGATAAGCATCTGATGAAAGTATCAGCGAGAGTGCCATGTCCGCATCCGGCACAAGATCTTTTCCCTTTACTGTTCCGACAGCACATCCGGCAGCTACGACATGAAGCGCATCTTCCACCACACTTACGTCAGCTGCAATATTTTGAGGCACGGCAGTTATCATTTCTCCCTTTGCCCTGAAGGTAACAGGACCCCTGAAAAGTCTGTTCAAGCCATCCGGAACAGGCGAATTCCTGACCGGACGCGCAGGTCGCTTGAAAGGTCTGGCGGGTATTCCGGCAAACTCCCCTTCCAGCTTGCGGACAACCGCACAATATTGTCCTTCTCCTTCTACATGTCCTGGTACCAGACTATATCCCATCCGGGTTTTCAGTACACCTGGCATTCCGCCAAGCATATCGGCTTGAGTCATTACCTCTGCTCCCAGTTCCGATGATATCCATTCGACATTGCCGTCATTTTCCTTCCTATTGAATGTACATGTCGAATAGACAAGGATTCCGCCCGGACGTAATGCAGACCATACATCCGCAATGATACGTCTTTGTCTGGCTTCGCATAAAGCGACATTATCTTCAGACCACTGGCGTACCGCTTCTTCATCTTTACGGAACATTCCTTCCCCCGAGCATGGAACATCAGTCACAATCACATCAAAAAAATCCGGAAGAGCGGCAAAAGCTGCAGGATCATCGGAAGTGACGGTAACATTAGGGTCACCCCACAGAGCCACATTATCGGCGAGAATTCCGACTCTCGCCTTCATTACCTCATTGGCAACCAGTATGAACCCGTCTCCATAAGCCTCACGCAAAGAAGCAGCCAGATCAGTAGTCTTGCCACCAGGTGCAGCACATAAGTCAAGTACTCTCACAGGACGAGCGGAAGGTATATCCAATTCTGAAAGCACCTTCCTGAAGGCATGTCCGACAAACATTGAAGAAGAATCCTGGACATAATATGCACCAGCATGAAATAACGGATCGAGCGTAAACACCGGACGCTGCGGAAGAATGGATCCGTGTCTGCACCAAGGTACATCCTTACCATCCATCCGTTCACAATGCTTGAACGGATTATATCTGACAGCAGTCGAAGCCGGCTCATCAAAAGCAGAAAAAGCGACAAGGGCATTTTCATGCCCTATCGCCTCTTCCATATAATGTATGAATGTGTCCTTTATGCTCATATTAACCCTTAGGGTACATTGACGGATCGAATCCTTCAGGCATTCTACCTTCCGACATATCCACAAGACCATCCACCATCTTATCAAGTCCGTCCTTGAGCTTACCTCCAAGCAGCGTCTTCATCATGAAGTTAAGTTCAGCATCAAGCACTATCTGGAAATCTGTCTTGTACGGATCTTCAGGCGCAGGATCGAAATGCAATGTAAGTCCGAACTGGAACGGCGCTCCGTCATCGTGAATCACAATCTTTGAATAAGGGACCCTGTCAGTAACCTTAATGCCCACATTGAAGCCCTGGACTACGGCATGAATGGAATCATAATCTGCAGTAACATCAGCCTTCTTGTCCTCAGGGAGGAACTGGATGAAGTTACGCATATCCACAAATCCCATATACAGTTCATATGGGGCTTTGGAAACTATTGCCCTCTTGCTTTTAATCTCTACCGCCATCTTACTCGTTCTTTCCCCAGGTCGAAGGAGAGTATCTCCACTCCTTAAGGACCTCGATATCCGACTCCTTGATATAACCGGTCTCACTTGCAACCTCTACAAGAGTATCATAGTTGGAAAGGGTTGTAAGCTCCACATTAGCCTCCTCAAAAGCCTTGCGCGACTGAGGGAAGTTGTATGAGAAGATAGCAACCATTCCCATGATGTCAGCACCGGCATTGACAAGTGCATTCTTTGCAGCCAGACTGCTCATACCTGTAGAGATAAGATCTTCAACTACAACAACTTTAGCACCTGGCTCAAGAAGGCCTTCGATCTGGGAACCTGTTCCATGATCCTTTGGTTTAGGTCTCACATAGCAGAATGGCTTTCCAAGCATGTGGGCCACAAGATATCCGTGAGCGATAGCACCTGTTGCCACGCCGGCGATAACCTCTACCTCAGGATATTTCTGCATGATGATATCAGCCATATAACGACAGATCGACTCGCGTATCTCCGGATAAGACAGCACTTTCCTATTATCGCAGTAAATCGGCGACTTCCAGCCGGAAGCCCATGTAAACGGATTTTCAGGTCTCAGCATGACAGCCTTGATGTCAAGGAGAGACTTGGCAACAGCTTTTTCAATTGTCTGCATAATTATTGTTTTTAATAGTTAATTCTTCTGTTCTTCTGCCTATATTTGCAGATACATTTCATGTGCCGTGCGCACACATCCTGCAAATATAATAATTTTATGGGGCAAATGCACAAAATATACTTTGAAAAGAGATGCATCATCATATGTCCGCCAGACGAACATACTCTGGCAGACCCTAATGCAATACTCTTCACTATAGGATCCCGCGCCGACATCCACAATCTCGTGGAAATGGTAGAAGCATCCGAATCGCTCCATAGAGTCTATATCCCTACAGATGACATTGCTACAACCTATGGAATGATATGCGATGAGTTCCTTGAAGTCAACGCAGGCGGGGGGCTTGTATCCAATAAGCGAGGTGACTATCTCCTGATAAGCAGAAACGGAATGTGGGATCTCCCGAAAGGCCACCAGGATCCGGGAGAAGACATAGCGGTAACGGCATTGAGAGAGGTGGAGGAAGAGACAGGAATTGAGGACCTTCAGTTGAGAGAACTCATATGCATCACCGACCACTGTTACAGAAGAAATGGCATCTGGCACCTGAAGCACACCTGGTGGTATGACATGTTGCATACCGACCCTACAGATCTTACTCCGCAAAAAGAAGAAGACATAGCCAAGGCCGCATGGGTAGCAAAATCAAGTCTTCCACCGTTCCTTCTGAACACCTATCCGTCTATCGTCGAGGTGTTCAGAGAGGCAAAAGTGTAGATTTTTATAAAAAATATACACGATGTGAAACAAAAAACTGAAAAAACCGTATAATGTAGTGTATTTTGCAGTTTAAAATTCACATCATATATGAAACTATCACAATTTCAGTTCAACCTTCCTAATGATAAGATTGCACAGGAGCCGTCTTTCTGGCGCGACGAGTGCAAGCTTATGGTTCTGAACAGGAAGACAGGTGAAATAGAGCACAAACTCTTCAAGAACATCATCGAATATTTCGACAAAGGAGACACATTCGTACTCAACGACACAAAGGTTTTCCCAGCAAGACTCTATGGTAACAAGGAGAAGACCGGAGCAGACATCGAGGTATTCCTCTTGAGAGAGCTCAACCGCGAACAAAGACTATGGGACGTAATCGTTGACCCTGCAAGAAAAATCCGTATCGGCAACAAACTGTATTTCGGAGAAGACGAAAGTCTCGTAGCTGAGGTCATCGACAACACCACATCCAGAGGACGTACACTCCGTTTCCTCTATGACGGAAACTATGAAGATTTCAAGTCAACCCTCTTCGGACTCGGACAGACTCCTATTCCTGATTGGGTGAAGAAGGAAGTGACACCGGAGGATGCTGAAAACTTCCAGACAATCTTTGCCAAGCATGAAGGAGCAGTTTCAGCTCCAGCAGCAGGACTTCATTTCAGCAGAGAATTGTTCAACCGCATGATTCTCAAGGATATCAACAAGGCGTTCATTACTCTTCACATGGGTATCGGACATTTCAGGGAAGTTGACGTAGAAGACCTTTCCAAGCACAAGATGGATTCCGAGAGACTCATCATCACTCAGGAAGCTGCAGATCAGATCAACAAGACCAAAAAGGCAGGACACAAGGTCGTTGCTGTCGGTATCACCGTAATCCGCGGACTTGAGACTTATGTCACAACCAACGATGAAGTGAATGCATACGACGGATGGACCAACAAATTCATCTTCCCTCCTCACCGCTTTGCAATTCCAGATGCAATCGTTTCGAACTTCCATCGTCCTGGTTCTACCATGCTTATGTCGGTAGCAGCCTTCGGAGGTTACGAGAATGTGATGAAGGCATACAAGACAGCTCTCGAGCAGGATTACAGATTCGGTCCTTATGGAGATGCCCTGCTGATTATCTGATGATATCAGTTTAAAAAAGAGAAATAATTTTAAAAAACAGAAAAACCTGTTTTAAGAAAAAGAAAAATCGGCTTCAGGCTATGGCTTGAGGCCGATTTTCGTCATATACTTGCGACATGGAAAATTTTGAAGAAAAAGCATGTCTCTGCGCATTGGGAAAGATCTTCGGATTCAAGCCGAAGATAGCACTGGCCCTGATCAGTCATCTTGGGAATGCGCGCGAAGTATTTAAATTGAACAGCAAGGACATCGAATCACTATTAGGTCCACATTCCCGATACGGAAACCTGATACGGAAAGCGGCGGTATATGAATCTGCCGAAGAACTTGAACGATATGCCAAGCTCAACATAAGTTATGTCGGATGGACCGAAGAAAATTATCCACAGCTGCTTAAGGAATGTCCCGACGCCCCGGCCGGACTCTATATCAGGAGCACCACTCATGTCTCCAACTTATGGACAGACTGCAGAAGCATTGCAGTAGTAGGCACCAGAGATGTCTCACCGTACGGCAAGGAATGGTGCACCAAAGCCATCTTTGACATGGCAGCGACTCAGGAAAGGCCTACGATAGTCAGCGGTCTTGCATTAGGTACAGACATCTGTGCTCACAAAGCGGCTCTGGATGCAGGACTTCCGACAATAGCTGTAATGGCCACAGGTCCGGAAAGTGTCTACCCCTACCGTCATCGGGAAATTGCCGACAGGATATGCTCCACACCCGGATGCGCATTGATAACCGACTATCCACCGGGAACATCTCCACTCGCCATACACTTCCTAAGACGCAACAGAATCATCGCAGGATTAAGCGAGGCAACCATCCTTATCGAATCTAAGATCAAAGGCGGCGGAATGACGACAGCACGTCTTGCATTCTCGTACGACAGGGACGTATACGCTCTGCCTGGAAGGGTCGACGACATCAGGTCTCAAGGATGCAATCATCTGATCAAAAGCAAGATAGCAGAACCTATCACATCATCAGAAGATCTGATAAGAAGCCTCGGGATGAAGAACATTCTTGAAAACGGAAGGATCTCCGAAAGGGAAATCATCTCAGCTGCATATGCAAGAACGGTCCCTGAAGACAAAATCAGCCAGATGGCAGGTATCCTTTCGGAAATTCGTACAAAAAGGGGCTGTACAATTGAGGAACTGGCATCTGTGACGGGACTTGGTTATGCCAGGACAGCTGAAATCACATCAATTCTTGAGATGGATGAATTCATAACAATAGATCTGTTACAGAGATGTAGCATCAACATCAAGAAAAATAGATGATTTTTGCTGAAAATGGTTACATTTGCAATCCACATTTCATGCAATCCCATATGGAGTTTGTCGACACACACTCACATCTATACGATGAGGCGTTTGCAGGCGAGGAGGATCTTGCCCTGCAGAGAGCCGTGGACGCCGGGGTCACCAAGCTTATATTCCCGGACATCGATTCCCAGAGCAGAGAGAACATGTTCGCTTTCGCCGACAGGCATAAAGGGCATATCTTCCCGTGCCTCGGACTCCACCCCACTTCAATCGGAGCTGATTGGGAAAACGAAATGGCGGAAATGGAAAGATACATGGACCGAAAGATCTGGGCTATCGGAGAAATCGGCATAGACTGCTACTGGTCCAAGGAATTTCTTGACCAGCAGAAGGAGGCACTGCGGATCCAGCTTGAAATGGCCGCAAAAAGAGATCTTCCCGTCATCATCCACTCTCGCGAATCAACAGAACTGATAATCAATACATTAAAGGAGTGCAGACACCTTGGACTTCGTGGTGTTTTCCATGCATACAGCGGCAGTCTTGAAACATTCAGGGAGCTACAGAAGCTCGGAGACTGGTACATAGGCATCGGCGGAGTCCTGACATATAAGAAGGCATCAATAGCCGAGACTGTCAAGGATATCCCACTGGAGAGAATCATCCTGGAAACGGATTCTCCATACCTGACACCGGTTCCATTCAGAGGCAGACGCAACGAAAGCAGCTATGTCCCATATATAGCACAAAGACTTGCAGAAATAACCGGAACAGAACTTTCTGAAGTTGCCGGAACGACCACATCAAACGCACACAAACTATTCAACATATGATCAATTGCAGTAAAAACGGAACAAGATCCGCCATCCTGCTGATTTACACCGGAGGCACAATCGGAATGAAGGAAGACCCGTCATTGGGTGCTCTCAAACCATTCGACTTCAGCCAGATTCTTGAAGAGGTTCCGGAACTGGGGAAATTTGCCTACAGGATAGACTCACATACGTTCTCCCCACTGATAGACTCTTCAGATGTAGAGCCGTCACTTTGGGTGGAGCTGACAGAACTCATCGAAGCCAGATACGATGACTACGATGGTTTCGTCATCCTGCACGGAACCGACACGATGGCATATTCGGCATCTGTCCTGAGCTTCATGCTCGAAGGGCTGACTAAGCCGGTGATCTTCACAGGAAGCCAGCTACCGATAGGCACTCCGAGAACGGATGGAAAGGAAAACCTGATCTCTGCGGTAGAAATCGCAGCTGCCAAAGACAATGAAGGCCACGCGCTCGTTCCGGAGGTATGCATCTGCTTCGACAATATCCTGATGAGAGGAAACCGCACAAGCAAAGTCAATTCCGACAATTTCCGCGCATTCAGGTCTGAAAACCTCGCACCGCTGGCAGAAGCAGGAATAAACATCAGATACAACAATGCCCTTATCAGGAAACCGGAATCGTGGGATGCAAGACCCATATTCCATAAATCATTGGATACCAGGGTCTCCATCCTCAAGATTCACCCAGGCATCACGCCACAGGTAGTTAAGGACATCGTGTGCAGCAAAGACACCAGAGCTGTCATCATTGAAACTTACGGAGCAGGTAACGCACCGTCAAAACCTTGGTTCCTGGACACGATAGCCCAGGCATCAAAAGACGGCAAGATCCTTATGAACATCACCCAATGCCTTGCCGGAAGCGTAAACATGGACATCTATGCGACTGGCAAAAGCCTTAAGGAAGCGGGAGTGACCAGCGGATATGACAGCACGACGGAAAGCGCTTTGGGGAAACTGTTCTATCTGCTGGGCGAGTTTGAGGACAACGCATCTGCCAAGGAACATCTCGCCACTGACCTCAGGGGAGAAATATCAAAATAAGTATTGCTGATTGAAAATAATTTGCTAAATTGCACCGGTTTTTAGGTGTGGTGTGCCTTATCCACTCCGCCGAGAAGATATTAACTAAAAACAAATCAATAACTTAAATTAATCAAACACACAAAAACAATTATGAAAAAAATTTTCATGTTTTTGGCAGTAATGGGCGTTATGGCCTTTTCTGCACAGAATGCAGTAGCTCA